>Ga0265797_10001858_pt1 | contig 36610 bp, 32 predicted proteins | sample P2T30metagenome_FD_192433 | JGI IMG/M metagenome (GOLD analysis project Ga0265797, IMG submission 192433) | Plant litter microbial communities from East Loma Ridge, Irvine, California - P2 T30 | ecosystem: Environmental > Terrestrial > Plant litter > Unclassified | place: USA: California...
TGTTGTCGTTGCCATACAGAGCAATGGAGAATGTGAATCGTAACCAACGCGCTAGCTTGACGATGTTCTTGTCGGCAGACCATGTCTCATTGATGATCTTCTGCAGCAGGGCTGGGATTCGGGCGGTGGCGGAAGTGTTGTCGGCGGCGGTGCTGGTCCGTTCGTAGATGACGATGATGAGGTCTGCGAGAGTGTCCCATCTTGCGGTGCCGTGGAACTCCATGCAGGCGATGAGAGCGGCATCCAGATCGTCCCACTGTTCGAGGTGGAAAATGCTCTCGACGTTGAACTTGAGTATTTCGAAAGCTCTGAGGCGTCGCGACTCGGCATCTGCGTCATCTTGTTGTAAAGACTGTTGTAGCCATGTCTTTCTAAACGATCTGGCTTCTCGTTGCACTTCCAAGTAGTGCTGCAATTTTTGCGGTCTGTCATCCGTCGAGCGGCCAAGCACTAAGCTTGCACTGGCGCAAAGAAAGTGGCAGACCTCTTTGCGCCGGGCGAGGTCATCGTGATGCATGAGTCCGTTGTCGTCTGGGAGACTTTCGAGAAACTTGACGCATGCTTTGAGCAGACAAATGAGCTGCTCTGGTGGCATCTCAGCGCAGAGTCGAAGGGCAATGTTGAAAGAATTTTTGCTCCACCATTGCACCTCTGCTCGCCATTGCTCTTCGGTGCCTTGTCTGAGCGTCTTGATATTTGCCGCAGCAGTTTCGAAAAGACGAACTAGCTCAGTTGTGACTTCTACCAGGGTGTTTTCAGTCAAATTGTCCAGCTCTGCCATCAACATCCGTGCAGTACAGCGCAGCAGAGCTGGGAGGTGTGTACTGTTGTGAGGTCGATCGACCAGGGCTTGAAACGCGGCTACTGTCATCTTTCGGTCACTGGACTGCTGAGCGTCAAGGACGCAGGCGTAAAGATACCGCTCGTCTTTGTCAGACTGCTTCGCCAGGACATCCAAGCATTCTTTTGCCAACTGAATGTCATTGGACTTCAGTGCGAGCTTATACGCGAGATACCTCGTCATGCCCTCATTTTGCGCTGACATAGGCAGCTGGTGAAAGGCTTCTCGTGCAGTGTCGAGCTCATCATGCTTCAAGGCGGCCAGCATCACCTTTCTTGATATACGAACTTTGTTTGTCGGCCCAACGTTGGTGAAGATTGGATGCTGGAGTATATTCAGCCAGGTCTCGGCGTGTGTGGTATTCGCGTCGTTGGAAGCCTTCCAGACAAGTGCCTGCATAGCATGGGTAGCCCTCGGCGAAATAATGTCGCCAGCTCGTTGTACTACATGGTCGAACAGTTGAGGTACCCTGTCGAGCACTCCAGGCTTGTCTTCTTCTGAGACAGAGCTACAAAGGCTAGTGTACGTGACAGTAACCTTTTCGAGCCAAATCTTGACTTGGTCATTGCCCATGGCTGCGTCAAGGTCGGGCAGAAGGCGAGTGGTGATCAACTGTTCGAGAGCGCTGAGTGATGTCTCGAGGCTGACTTTCTTCACCTTGTTGATCGAGTGCAGGAGCCTGCTTTCAGTCAGTAGATTTTCATGTCTCGACACCGCTTCCATCACGGATGAGAAAAATGCGCTCGCCGATGGTGAAAAGCGTACGTACGTGCGGAAAGTTTGCTCCGTCAATATCGAAGAGCTGACCATTCGAGACACGATCGGCAGAAAAGCATCAACTTCAGCCGGCCTCCTCGTCAAAATGTTCAGCTGCATGACCAGCACCGACATTCGATTGCCCATTCCATGTTCCCTTTCGAGGCTAATAACCATGTCCCAAGAGCGCTGAATTGACTCGGTGTCGTCCTGCTCCGCCGAAGCTTCAACATAAGAAGCAACCACTGCCAGCCTCAGATCTTCGCTTTCTACAAACGAAAAAGCGTGGTGGTCATCTGTTTGGAGTAGGTTGTACGCCCGCTCGAGCCACGAGAGAGAACTTGTCATACGCTTTTCTTGTTTAAGAGACCGGCCAATGTCGTAACAGAACTCCGCTGCCATCTCCACGACGTCTTGCTGGCTCCCGCTATTGTCTCCGCTGACGTTGGCCTTGATGAAGAAGTGTTCGGCGAGATCGAGCCTGAGTTTTGAAGCCTGGACCATACGTAAGAGGTAAAATTCGGAAGTGAGCCTTCGAGTGAGGATGATTTCGTCCTCTGATTCGCCGCTGGCCACTTGGATAATGGGAGTAGCCTCGTCCCAAGCGCTGACGTACCGGGAGCAGGTTTCGAGGATCTTGGCTGCCAGTTCGGGGTCGTTGTTGTCGAGCGAGCATCGCACAGCTTTGAGCGCAACCTTGAAGATCCGCGTTGTCTGACTGGCGTCTTTCCTCCGGCGAGAGTCGTTCTGCGCCGCATCAAGGAGGAAGAACGCGAATGCACGCAAGAGGATGCCGAATCGAACGAGACCAGCTCCCTTGCTATTTGTCTTGTTGCATTCGCCCTCATCGTCGAGCTCGTCCCCGCGAATGATCTTCGTAGCAGCGTTCCACAATGAACTGCCCAAGGCATCAAAGTCGGCAGACTTGCGAGCCAGCGCTACAGCATTGGATGAAGGGAAGGACTGCTGCCGAACGAAAGCATCAAGCTCATTGACAGTGTTTGTCGTGAGTGGCGATCGGTCTTTGAGTAATTGCGCGGTGGTCACCGCGAAGTCTAGAGTGGCTGTCAGCAGGCTGTCCTTTTGCAACCTTCTTTTGCGCTCGTGCGAATTGTCGACGGACTCAGTACATGTTGCACGCGCTGGTCTGCGGACCCTTTTTTGACGGGCTTGAGTGGAGGCATCGGGCGAAAAGGTTGTTCGGTGTTTGCGCTTGCAGCGATCAGCGTTGATGTTGTGTTCGCATGCGATGAACATTCAGTGGTAGTTTGCGTGTCGCGCGCATGTCGTGCGTCTAGAGCTTTGGTCGCTTGCAAGAGAGGAAGGTGCGATGAGATGCCATGAGCTTAATTCGACCTCATCTTAACACGCAGCAGCCGGTTTTGCGAGACTGTTCCACTTTCGCAGAGTATGCCCGTCACAGCACCTCGTAGCAATAAAATGGCATCGCCGGTTCATGATGCAATATGCTCTCCTGCACTTGACTGACATCTTGCGTGGAGCTTCCTAGGGACCATGACTGCACAGCCCTGTCCTCGTAGTGAGATCTGTGCCATATACGAGAACGTGCATCACATGCTCTTCTGTTGATATGTCGAGTACCTCAGACCGTGCCGAAGGATGCCAAGGGTACTTAACAAAGTGACTTGCTAAAAGTCAAGCTAAATTAGTATATCGACGATCAAATCAGGGGAACGGAGACCTGCTCCGTCCGCGGACTTCACCTCTCCCCCAAGTGAACTGTTATCGATGTGAATGTAAGAGACGAAGCCAATGCGGTGAGAAGGAAAGCAAGATATATGCAAGGTAATTATTACGAGAGGCTATAGTAGCTAGCTAACGGCCACCTTCCCTCAGGCTTCAGACAGGCAAGAAGAGCAGCGAATGGGCTGCGTTCGCCCGTCTGTTCCCAAGGCGAAGCGTGGAAAACGAGACAGAACACACAACACCGTGTACGCTCTGCAAAGGCAGAGAATATTGGTATGGTATCATTTGGTATAACAAGAAAGAGTAAAAAGTCGTAACGCCACCAAGCCCGTGGTATTCTTTTATCCCCATGCGCCGAAGGAGGGACATCCTAATCCTGCCCATGGTATGTTTCTCGTATCGCTTGATTGCTTTCGTCGTGATGAAACGGACATCTTTGTTGCTGGTCCGCGTAGTTAGACATTAGGTGAGCCGTCGAGGCTCGGGTGAGTCGAGTGCGTGTAAGTAGCTGGAAGGCTGTGTTACATTTACAAGGCGAGGAGCATGAGGGCAGCACCCATGAGGATGGGAGCGGCGGTCTGCATGGCGGCACCGCTGTCAGAGCCAGATGCGTCAGAGCCGGTAGCAGATGCGGCCTCGTCACCAGCGCTGCTGGTGGCGGATGCGGCACCATCGGTGGCGGAAGAGGCAGCGTCAGAGGCGGAAGAGGAAGCGACGACAACAACGCTGGAAAGGCCAGAGGAAGCAGAGTCGACGCCGGAAGAGGCGGAAGACATGCCGGAAGAGACCGCGTTGCCAGCAGAGTCAGTGGCCTGGGCAGCAGCACCGCCGATAGCACCAACAACACCGGCGATGCCGCCAGCACCGAGGGCACCGGCAAGACCGGCGGAGCCAGAGAGAGTGGTCTGGGTGTCGTTGGCGGAAGCGACAACACCAGCGCCGGAGGGAAGGGCGCTGAATTGAACGCCAGAGGTGGTCAGGGCGTCGCCGCCAGCGGTGATGGTAGTAGAGCCAACGGCGTAACCAGAAGTGCCGCCGTTGATGGGGGAGATGCCAGCGGCCGCGGCAGCGTCAGTGGCGGTGGAGTTGCTCTCGCCGGTGACGGTCGATGTCATCATGGTGGTCTGGGAAGCATCACTGCCGTTGACGGCGGCGGAGGCGCTCTCGAGGACGGAAAGCGCGCTGGCGCCAGTGGTGGGAGAAGGAGAAGCCGAAGCAAGAGCCTCTGTTGAGATTGTTAGTTGATGAGACAGGATGGAGGAATGCAATTACTGATCTTCACTTACGCTGGCAGTACTGGGTGCCGAAGGCGATGACGGTGGCGGCCTCCTCAGCGCCGCAAGCCTCGTTGGCGCAGTCGCGGACACCGTAGCCGAAGTTGGGCTCCCTGCAGTAGCAGAGGACGTCACCCTGACCGCAGCCGAAGGAGGAGGTCGCAATGCCAAGCATGTTGTTGATGCAGGTCATCTGGAGCAAACAGTCAGTGCTGGTTCGAGGTTGCGCCTTGTTGATCGCGTCCAGTCGCGTTGTCAGTCGCGCCAATGATTGCGCGCGAGACAAAGAGGCATGGATTGTCGATCGAGGGATTGACTTACGCCGCACTGGGGGAGGTCGGACATGCTCTGGGCCGCGACAATGGTCGCGGCGGCGGAGATGAGGGCAGCAGAGTACTTCATGGTAGCGGTGGGTGTTGTGTGGAGGTGGTGGGAGGTGAGCGATCGATTGATTGATGTTCGATGAAGATGCTGAATGCGATCGACTGGAGGGCGGGAAAGTGAGTCGTGTGAGGCTGGAGGTGGTTGTGGATGAGGATGGGGAGGAAGAATGGGACAAACAAACGAGGCGGCGGCTATGTTTATGGAGAGGCGGCAGGGCAGGTGGTCGGGCGCGATCTACGTCACATGCGCGGTGGGCAATAGCGATTGGAGTTGGCAGATTGGAAAACCAGGCCAAAGCACAGCTCACGGCAGAGCACAGACACGAGCACTGACACACTGAATGAGAAGGAGGACCAGACCAGACCGACCAGCCATCTTTCTCCCACCTCTCTCTCCTGCTGGGAGGTGGACGCGCCGTGTTCTCGTTGCTGCACGACGGTTGGCGGCGCCAGAGAGCTCTACGCTAGCCCATCGGCCAGCGCCTTTAGAGTTTGCATCCGCCTGCCTGCTGCAGGTCCTCAGGTCCCGCACCGATCACTGCGAAGTGTTGGCTGTCTGTTGGCTGCATCTCTTAGCTGTGTGCGTGTGTTGTCGTGTGGCCGGGTGTTGCTGTGTTGCTATGTTGTTGCATGGCTTGGACGCTTAGCCAGGTCGTTAGCCCGCGGACATGGCATCTGTATGCGGGCAGTTACCTGCTGTCTTCTCGACCATGCTATACTACCGACTGCAGCAGGCTTGAACTGTTGATACTATCGCCAATGCCTATGCCTGCCCGTGCTTCCCCGCGCTCGCGCCGAATCGCAAATTGCCCCATGCGTTGTGTCCCAAAACTTGCTTTGCCCTGCCGAACCACAGCTTCGCCGACCATCGCGCCCACTTTCTGTCATGTCATGTCATGTCAAGCAAGCAAGCTGCCTTCGCATGGCGTCACTGTTTCAAGGCGCGCAGTTCTTCCTGGGAGTATTACTGTAGCATGCGTTGTTCGATTGCATTTGTTGTCAATCCTATGATGCACATAATTTGCTACCCACGATCCTGATCCTGATCTCCGACTACACGAGCCTCAAGATCCCCGATCCGTGATCCACCACGAGACTCTCACATCCGAGTCCCGATCGTCGCACACCCCGTTATGCTACACGGAAAGCATAGGAAATCACCTTCTCACCCGTGTGCGCGAAATCACTGGCTCCCAGCCCACGGTCAATCAAGTCGACGGCCTGGGCATCAGAACAAGCTCGCTTGTCTTCCGTTTGCACTGTCGCAATCAACCCAAGCGCCAAAGTCTAACCCACTCACTGCCATCCAAATGCCCATGCGCCGCTGAGGGCCTTTCCTTTCCGATCTTCATCACCCTGGTGAGACCTGCTCCAGCCACCGCCATGCGCTTCTGTCTATCTGCAGTCCAGCAGCCGTCTTTCCATGGGCGCAAGCCCTCGTCGGACTCGCCGCCGCTGTGTCGCCCATGGTCCAGATGCAAACGTGGTCCAAAGTCTTTTCCAACCTCTCGTACCGACGACTATGCCCATGTACAGTGACTTCGCGTGGGAATTACATATCATCATACCTAGTGCCGGTTAGGCCGTGCGAGCATTTGAATTCTTGCGACATCATCATCATCATCATCGACATCATCCTTCCAAGAGCACGAACACCCTGTGGCCTATACCTCTCTGCCCGTGCCATGCGATTTTCTCCACCCGTGATCGAGCATCCCCCATCTGTGTGTGTGTGTGTGTTAGAGACACAGGGCGAAAGGGACCAAATACCCGGGATTGCTGTATCACAACATCCCAGCATTTCACAAAGCCCCTTGATCCCTTCAATCAAATCTCCCCCACACTCTCAAACCGTCCCTTCAAGCCGCCCACCTATCACCACATCGGTGCTACTCAATACCATTGTGTAAAGTAGTAAGTGGTAGCGCACAAATTAACAGATAGCCTCCTGAAATCTCTCTCACTGCGCCTCCAGGCCCTCCACCACCACCGCCACTCGCCACCTCGGTTCGGTCTAAATGTCTGGACGCTGGACTACTCCGGCACGCAAAAAGAACGCAAGCTGTATATCAAATCTCCATCAAATCTCCCCCAAAACTGCGCTTAACCGCCGCCCGTTAGCGCCCTGCAGCAGTTTTTCCCACTACTCCCCCATCTCTCGCGTGTCTCCTATTCCACCCACCCATCCACTCTCACTACGACTCCCTGGCCACACATGTGGCACAAACAGAAAACGGACGCAACACGTGCGCCGCACCAGGGTCCTTCGCATGGCATGAAACGAGGAGTTTCGTCCCACTAATCATCCTCCCGCACAATAATACCATCTCTATACCATCCGGGCGGTTAAGGCATGCCTTACGGAACGGCTGCCAGTTCCACCTTCGAAGTTTGACAATCAAAAGGAATAGACGAATCATGGGGAGCGAAGTACAATCCGATCTCGGAACCAACTGTTTTTCTTGTGAACGAAAGCACCGCCGCTGCCCACCGTTGCAGCGACCTTGCGATCGCTCCTTCCGAGTTCAAACGCTCACTGCTACCAACTACTTGCTACCGATTGTACATCCGAGTTGCGGCCGCCCTCGCTGTGAACACTGACCACCACCTCCGATGAGGTTCTGCCAGCTCTGACATTCACCTTAGTCAGTAGTGCGCAGATCGACATGTTCCTGCTTTTGCTAACACGAGCGTCGCTTATGCACCATAGGGAATGGTGAAAGCAAGAAAGAAAGAGTTTTTTCTCTCGTTTGTACGCACTGCCCTGCTACGCCGGCTCCGCAACGGACAGCGCAGACCCGTCCGTGTCTTTCGATCCAGGCCGAGTCAAGCGGATAAGGCGCACAACCGTAATCCTCGGCGGTGTTGATGGGAACAGTCTTTTCCCGCTCCTACTCACCACTTGCTTTAGAAGATGCCAACAAAAAATCTCAATCAAGCAGGATAGAAACAACGCAGGTCCAATGAGTGAGTTAATACTATGGTCAATTCATCCGGGCATTCGACAACTACCTGTTGCTTCGTCGCCAAACAGGTAGCAGCCGCGGAAGACAACTGCGATTCACAACAACCGAATCAACTGAATGTGCACGCACACACTGCATGAAAGCTACATGACAACAAAATCGCATTCCATCCCTTGACCCAATGGGCAGATTATCCGTCTGTGTTGTCCAGATACGTGACCGTAAATCAAGCTCAAACGATCCTCATTGTATTGCAATAGAACTCCCGCAGCCTACAAGGTTGCACACGAGTACTGTATACCTATTGAAATCGATTCGAACTTGAACTGTGTTCTTCCTCTTGTTCTTTGGACGGCCTCGACGAAGCCACGTCTCTAACCCATAATCTTCAGGTCCACACCATGATCACAACACTTGCAATACGACCCTAACTCTTGATGCATCAGTTCCAGCGCGGTAAACGCTGCGATTCAAAGGGCCTGTACAAGCTGACTTCAATGTCTGTGGGATGTTGACGGGATCTCATGTATGCATCGTCAAAAGCACGTCAAATAGGGTTAGGGTTGGTGTTAGACGCCATAGCATCCTAGAGGAAGGTATCAAGGTAATCATGGTTACATGGACTTTAACTCTTATGTCTCACACTCATTTCACTTCTCAATGAGATGAATCTAGAGGTGCTCTATTTGCATCGAAATAATTAGCTTGGAAAGTCAATCGAAGACCTTGCCAGCAAACTTCATAGAAACAAAAGTGAGACTGCGCTTGGTTGCCAGGAAAAAAAAGGTACATAAAAGTATATGTCCAGCCATCACAGCACTTGAATAATCTAATAAGACGATCACAAAACCAAACCGCAGACGCTTTCTACAGATATTCCATCTACTCACTTGCCCTTTGCAAATCTGCAGGAAAACCACGCGTTACTCACATCCGTTTCTGCCTATCCATCCAGCTTTTTGTTTTCCATGTCATGTCTTCCAATACTCCCATCGCAGCAAGCCCTCACGAATCCCTAAAAGCATTCTCCCTAGCGAACGCCGCGAAATCCACACCGCCTGCTCGAGTCGTCTGCTGTGATTGCTGTCTGTGCGGTAGAGGTTCATCAGTGGAGGCGCCGAGAGGGTCACCGCCGGTCGGTTGAGTGATCTCAGTTGCAATAGAAGCCTGCTTCTCCTCCTCTGACTTCACGACTGCTGCCGTCGTAGACGACACGCCTGCGTACCGCGCCAAGACATCAGTGTCAGTCTCTTGCGATGAGAGTATTGGGCGCTGCTGCTGCTGCTGGCTGGACGTTTGCGGCTGCGCTGCATCGAGAACCGCGACACTGCCGTCATCGCCTGCACCGTTTTTATCGGGAGTAGTAGTGCTGCTACCTTTAGGCTCGACAACTCGCGCGTCCGCCGTCTTCGGAGTGGCAAAGTTCAGGCCGGCCGCCAGGACTTCGGCAGCGCCTACAGACGCTGAACGGTTCTCGAGCACGGGCTGCTCGAGGGCACGCGGCACGTTCATCTCCTCGTCCTTGCGGCCGAAGAGCATGTTCCACCAACGCACCTCGATTTCGCGCTCTGCGCCTTGCCGGCGAGGGAAGAGCAACTGGTCGTCGGTCTTGGCTGAGAAGTCTGGGTTGGTGAACTCGGCTCTGCGGGCCAGGAAGTAGCCCCATGCCGAGGGGAGTTTGTCTTTGTGTTCGGAGCGCTCGCGCTCGTTGTTGAATAGGAATTCGCCGTATTGGCCGGCGTAGACTTGATAGTAGAGGCGGCGGAGGAAGCGTTCGTTGAACTCGAACGCATTTGGTTTTTGATACTGGAGCTGGTAAACCGCGTCGAGGAATTGGTGGAAGATGGGTGAGACTTCCTTGGGATCCATCTTGTGCTGTTTGTCTTCGGTCTTTGCGGGTGTGCTGTGTATGATGGGATTCGGCGGCGGCGAAGCTGGTCGTGAGTTGGGGTTCTCGGTGAGGCTGTCACGGCTGGGATTCTGCTGCTTGAACAGGTTACTTCTATTCTTCTCGAACCAGCTCTTTGCGCCTGACAGGGCTTTGGCAGCTGCGTTAGGCTCTGCGCCGCGATCTTCCCATGTCCTCGCGGGCTGTATACGCTCATTCTCAATCTCGAACCACTTCTCACAGCCTTCGATCCCGTTCCTGTCGCGGAATTTGTGGCCGAAGGAGAGGAAGTCTTTTTGTACGAGTGTGATGAATCCGTCAAGTGTGCGATAGTGGGGGTCTAGCATGATTTGAGCCAATGCAGATACTTGCGAGGTGCGGTCCCAGCCGTCAGAGCAGTGGACCAAAACGTGACTACCGCCTAGACCAACCACTCTGGCGACCATCTCTGAGCCCTCGATGAGGCCCGCGATATGTGACAGCCAGGCAGACTTGCGCAAGAGTTCCTGATTTGGTGGCAAATCGAGATAATCTGAGTTGCCTAGACTTTCGACTACTTTGTCCAGAGAAGAGCGCATGACATGAATGTTGGCGATGTTCAGGAAGGCAACCTCTATAGGCATGTCTTTATGCCCTGCGTAGTACGCAGGGTTCTCGATACCGCCACCGCCCGCTCGGTTTGCCAACATGTTGATCTTGGGCCTAGCATCGGCAATCAAATTCTGTCGCGTGCTGCCATAGACACGTTTGCGCGGAGTTGCTGTTCGGTCTTCGAGGCTTTCATCCAGCGCCGTATCGCTCTTGCTCAGATGCAGGCGCGATACATCCGAGTCAAGCGCCTCGTCCACTGCGCTGAGGTTTTCGCTGCCTTCGACCACACGTGCGGGTGGCTGAGATGGCGAATCTTCTGGAGTCAGAGGCGGAGTGTGACTTGAGAAGATAGCAGAGACTAATCGCTCATCTTGAGGATTACGTTTTCCCTGCACACCGACCATGGGCTGCGAGCAACGGGTGATGCTGCCACCGTTAGAGTGCAAGTATGCGAGTGCTGGGATCCTGGCTTTCTTGCGGAAGGTGCCACCATACTTTAACATATTGTCGCTTACAATCCGCGGCACGCAGAGGACACTCGGATAGGTGGCAGAGTATGAAAAGTCGTGGTTGATGTCGCTGATCCTCCAAGCCGCGCCAGGCCCTTCCGCAGCCTTCGGACTGATACCCATCCTCGAAAACTCTTTCCGAGCATCATACGGGTTACCACCAGCTGACCGTTCCTCTGGCGGCGGCTTGAAGTGGAACGCGTATATGTCATCAACTTGGTTGATACAACAGCGGCTTCGGAGTGTGAAGAAAGCCTGGCGAGCTGCCTCATCGGCGCTCTTTCCGGATGCGGTGGAGTGGAAGTGAAGGGCAAGAACTTGGAAGTCCTTGCACCGAATGCGGATTGCAGGCGACCGAGCACTCCCACCCACTATTGAGAAATCGGAAGTAGGGATGGCTGGAGATGCAGGCCTTCGAGGTGATGCAAATGAAGTGCGATTTGCAGAGTCGGTGGAAGGCCGGCCAGCTAGACTGGTTCCATAAGTCGGAGGAAAACCGTCATCGTCGTCTTCAGTCGATTCTGGTGTGCTGTCGAACCCTGGTGGTTGGATAGTCGCACTTTGCGCGTGACTGGGTCTGAGATTACAGTGGTTGACAAGGGGATAAGGTATATATATCTCCTTGGATCGCGGTCGAGTCGCGCCTTTGGGATTCGTTGGAGTGGCTTGCTTATCGTGCTCGTTCTTGTCGGATGTAGGTTCCGAAGTAGATTTGATCGCTGTGGTTGGCGTAGCCGAGAGGTTTCTCTGGTGACTTTTCGGATTCGCAATACTGCCGCTGCCGTTCGTTTGATTGCTACTCGGCTGGTAGCTGAAGATGAGGTGGTGGCGAGTGAGATATAGCGTGCCATGTTCGGGCTTACCCCGTCGGTGAAGGCTGACATTTTTGAACCGCAGCTCTTGCTGCGGATCTCCTGCAGAGTCTGCCATGATAGGCGACCTTCTTCGATTGTCGAAGCTCGCTGCTAGGTCTTTGGGATGGCCGACGTGGAAGCACTCAGCGCTGATCAGAGGGTTTCGCTAGCAAAGATGATGTCCGTTGGATACCAGCGCGGGACTGCAGGGTGTCTTGGCCTTTTGGTTATATACTATACCCGTCTATGCTTCGGTTGTATGTGTAGTTATTCGTTACCTATTTCTCGTGTCTGGGTGATCAGCTGCAGTGACGACGTGCCGATATGTGGGGCGACTCTACTAGAGGGAAGTATGCCGAGCCTATCACAAGCATCACAATGTCAAACATTGGTCAAAAAAGTAAGTGAAGTGTATCTTAAGCTTCTTGCTGTGAACTGTAATGATCTATTACATAGGTAAAGTACAGTTTTGACTCATATACCTACGATCAGATGATCGAGGCGGATGGTGACTTCGATGTACGCAACAGACGTTGATGCAGCTGGATATCACTCCTCTGTCTTTAGTGCATACATGTATTTCCGATAGGAACCAATTTACGAGCCAACAATCTATACCGATCAAGGGCAGTTGGAATCGCAGTAACTTTCAACGCTATCCCAAGCGGCCGGGTCAAGAACGCCACATCGCCATCTAAAGCCTTTTGATATCATGATAAACAATTGCAATTGCCTTTTCCACAAGCGTTCGGAGACTCCTAATCCACGGGTGCGTGCTTGAAGAGGAACGACACACTCTCTCCGTTGTGAGTTCTACGGCAGGCCTCTGCGAGCTGATGGAAGAGTTAGTCGATATCCCATGACACGTGGAACGCTAGGGTTGACTTACAGTAGGCGAGATGTCGATGGTCACAATCCTGTCGCAAAGCTTCTTCTTCTCCTCGTGCGGGACCGTGTTGGTGACCACCAGGTGCTTCAGCTGACTGTTATTGATCTTGTTGATCGCATCGCCGCTGAGGATACCGTGTGTGACAATCGCAATGGCCGATGTTGCGCCGTTCTCGATGACAACGTCGGCTGCTTTGCAAAGTGTACCGCAAGTGTCTGCCATGTCGTCCACGATGATCGCAATGCGGCCCTTCACATTACCAACCAAGACCATGCGACTGACTTCGTTCGGTCGGGCGCGCTCCTTATGGATGAGGGCGAACTCGGTGTTGAGGTTGTCGGCGATGGCAGTCGCTCTGGGAGGCTCGTTAGTGATCGTGTCCTCCATCGCACGCTTGTACCTGGGTCTCCGTCTGCTTACCTCTTCGCTCCTCCAGCATCGGGCGAGACGATCACACAGTCCTTGGCAGAGAGGTTCTCGCGGATCCATCTAAGGGTGCTGGGTTCCGCATAGAGGTTGTCTACGGGGACGTTGAAGAAACCCTGGATCTGACTGGCGTGCAGGTCCATTGTGATGACATGGTTGCAGCCGGCGGTCTGCAGCATGTTTGCCATGAGCTTGGCTGTGATAGGAGCCCTACTCTTATCCTTCTTATCTTGACGGGCGTAGGGGAAGTTGGGGAGGACGGCGGTAATGCGGCGCGCAGAGGCAGTGCGGCAAGCGTTGATGAGGATGAGGAGCTCCATTATGTGATCGTTGATGCTGTGAGACTCGGTCGACTGGATGATGAAGACTGCGCTCGCTCAGTCAGCCTTGACCTGTGTCTGTCGCGTGTCTTGCCTATAGTCGCCTACCATCCTCGTCGCGCACACTCTCTCCAATGGAGATGCTGCTTTCGTTGTTCGAGTACTGGAGCACCATGATCTTTGCCAGCTCGATGCCGAGGCGGTCAGCCACCAATTTGGCGAGCTGACCATGGCTGTTGCCAGTCAGAAGTTTGATGGAGTTGGTAGCCATTGTCCGACCGATTCTGTGTATCGTGGTCTAGGACAACAGGATCGGAAAGGAAAGCAATCGGTCGCAAAGATGCTATGACATCGCGGCTACCTGGAAATTTTATGCCGAATTGAGCTAGCCCCGGCGCGGGGTCAGTTTAAAGTTCCGGTAAGACGGGACATCGGGACCTTGGGAGTTGACAGCCGGCTGTGTGGTCAAGTCTCGAGACCTGCCCTCGTACGGTTTGTGGGAGGGAAGACGAAGCATTTCGACACAGTTCACACGTTGTCCGTTCTACATCATGTACAGCATGAGCTTTCGAGATTCCGTCTCGATGTCAGCTACTGCAAAGTATCTCGACTACCGCGAGTCGAGGCCTGAAGGATTCAGCGCCATCCCAAAGATAGCTTGATGGCGTGTAGCTTGGCTGCCTGCACACGCGAGGTCAAGGTAGATAACGTCCGCACTCGGGGCGATCACTGATAAGAAGCATCTCTTAAACATCTCGCAGCGTCTGACAGACAGATGTGTGTAAGGATTGTACCTCTGCTTACTTTCCACCCCTTCAAAATGGAGAAGCATGATGTAGACCCGAGAACACGACTTGATTCTTCCTCTACCATGCTGTCCGACCGGCGGACCAGGTACCATGTCTTCACTATTCTCCGACGGACCTTATTTGCCTTTTGCAGCTTGGTCGGCATGTTTCGCATGTGCAACACGCTGAACCCGATCATCAACAGTTGGTATGTCCCTACGAGCTCGGTCGTCACAGAGACATCACCAGAATTCAACTGGCATACGTCACCTGCATACACCCATCTCGAATACTCGCCATGCTATTTAAGCTTAGGAGACTTCCAGTGCGCACGCCTAGAACTACCCCTCGATTACTGGAATGGCACAACCAACGCCACACTATCACTGGCCGTCATCCGAAAACCAGCAGCGGTACCTATCACTGATCCCCGCTACGCTGGCCCTGTTTTGGTGAACCCTGGTGGACCAGGTGGTAGCGGCATCAACTATGTTGTCGGCGCATGGCAAATGCTTCGTCACGGCGTTGACTCTCAATCCCTCGAAGACCCAAACGGCAAGTTCTTCGACATTGTATCCTTCGATCCGAGAGGCGTGGGGTTCTCGACACCGAACGTGCATTGCTTTACGGATTCTGGTCTTGACCAAGGATGGCAGCTCCGTGTCATGGAGGAAGGTGTCTTGGGAGCTTCCGATGCAACTTTTGGCAGGCTGTGGTCCATGGCCAAAGCAAGGGCGGGATCTTGCTCTCTTCCTTTGGGAGAAGGGAAGGACGTCAAGCCATATGTCACAACTGCACACACTGCCAGAGATATGCTCGAATTGGTTGAGAAGCATGGGCAGTGGCGTGAGAATCATGCACTAGCTATGCTGTCGTCACGACAAGGCGTTCGTCACCGCTCAGTGAGTTGGCCACATGCGGCCGCGGATCGATCTATGCTCCCGGAAGCGCTCAAATATGAGCCTAACAAAGAGAGAATCATGTACAACGGCGGATCTTACGGCACGTACCTAGGCCTGACTTTTGCTGCCATGTTCCCGGATCGCGTCCATCGCCTCCGCGTAGATGGGGTCGTGGACGCCGACGACTACCGCAAAGTCTTGTGGACTGGAAACTTGCGCGATACCGAAAAAGAGGTGCATCAGTTTTATTATCATTGCGCACGGGCTGGATATCCTGCATGTGCTCTCGCAAATGCCACAGGCCAGACAACTGCGAGTGATGTGGAGGCGCGAACACAAAACATCGTCGACAGTCTGCTTCACAACCCATTGCCGGTCATTGGACCTAACCCTGAGGTCATCACATACTCGGATGCCAAGCACCTCATTTTCCGCGGACTGTACGAGCCAATGATCAATTTCCCAGTCATTGCGAATCTGCTGGCCGGAGTGGAAAAAGGCAATGGAAGTCTATTCGCTGATATGCTCCGTCCTTACCACGAGCTTGCTTGTCAGACCGACCCCGAGACAGCCAGTGACAACCTCACGTCCTTCAATGGAGCGACTGGAGTATTGTCACCGGACTCTACGATGGCGATCTCGTGTGCAGACGGCGACGACCAGAGCTGGATGACAAAGGAGCAATATTCCGAGTATTGGAAGGAACTGGCCGAGATCTCACCAGCCATCGGCCCCATGTGGTCTATGTTCAGGATGTACTGCATCCACTACTCCGCGCGACCAGTCTATCGCTTCACCGCGCCCTTCGAAGCAAACACCTCGCATCCCATTCTGTTGATGGGAACTACTGCGGATCCCGTGACACCCCTCAGGAACGCCTTCAAAATGAGCAAGGGCTATCCTGGATCCGTGGTCTTGACGCAAAATTCCACAGGTCATACTTCGGACAGCGTGTACTCTTCATGCACTGTCGGCCACATCAGGACATACTTCCACACTGGAAAGCTGCCAAAGGAGGGAACTGTTTGCGAAGCCGATGAGCTGCCATTCGGAGAGCCATCTTCAGAGATTGACGCAACTGTTAGTCAAGACTTCGAACGTATCAAAGGAATATATCGAGAGGGAACTGCAGCTTTCTTGAGGAGTGCTCGCGTTTTGCCTGGTGCTCTCATTGGTCCGCGTCTCGGTGCGCAGAACATGTATTGATGCGGTAGCAGCGCTGCAGATACAATGGGTTGAACAGCTTCATTATACTACACGCTTTATGTTGTTTTCAAACAATCTCGTCAATGACCACATCGGATCGCTTCCATTACCCAAATCCCAACCCTAACATGTGATCTAGCTGAATGGGCTGTGCAGTCGGGCTTGTCCGAATCCTACAGAATCCTACCTGACGTGACAACTTCGCTTTCGCAAAACCACTTCGCCTCTTTGTCGAATCACAGCGTTCCATGGTATCTTGGTGCCATGGGCTACCAATCAACGCGTTTCGTCTTCTTTATGCACAGCCTTATCCGCACACCTGACGTCCGGGCTGTGCGCTGCGTTGGACCATTTGTGGACTAGCACTGGATTCTAGCGAATGGTTACACCAGGTCACTAAATCAATACTGTTTCGATGTTTGGTCAACGTTGATATAGTAAAACATTCCGCCCTCATCCACCTCTTTCTTCTCTGCCTCGCATCTTTTGTCAGATCGTTCAACCCCGAAAAACCCCGAGGGACCATCAATAGCAGACGACATCGAGGCCACTGCATAATTACATTCGCAAGTACCAACGACCAACAACCATGGGCAACGAAGTCTCCAAACCCCAACTCTACACCCGCATCTCCAAAGCCCTCCCACCCTTGGCGCCGCAATACGGCACAAACGAGAATATCGACTGGGTGGACAAGGGAACCAAAGCTTTCGCCAGCGAGGGCGACCGCGAGCAATTCGTTTGTAAGTCAAGTCAACCCATCCATGATACTCTCGAATCCAATCACATCACAATCGCAACTATAGAGAAGAAGAAACGGAAAAGAGTCCAACGCACCGCGAGACCCAACCGCCCCCCAAAAAATAAGAACCCTCTAACAAAAAACCACCAGACGCCCTCATCTCCGTCCTAACCTCCAACGGCTCCCTCAACCTCGAAAACCACGACATCAAACTCTTCTTCCCCCGCCGCCAACTCTCCCCCGCCGAACAAACCCAACCCCTCCAAAACCCAACGCCCTCCCCATCCTCCCCGAACAAACCCCCAACTCCCAGTCCCTGGCGCTCCCTCGTCACCCCCTCGCATGCCAAAGAGCCCGATGACGACGGCACTCGCTTACTAGCCACGCTTGTAGCCATCGACGAGAAAGGCGTTATTACTGTCAAGATCGAACCTGAAGGCGATGGGAGGAATGTTGCGGAGGCGTTTCGGGCTTTCAAGAAGGATGTGGAGGTGAAGCTGGAGAGGTTATTGAGGGATGTGCCGATGGCGGCGAGTGGGGGATTGACGACGACGACGACGGGTGGGGTGCGAGGGCAGAGGAGTGTTAAGAGGGAGAGGGCGGGTGTTGCGGTAGATGCGCCGCCGGCTTATGGGGACGTTAAGAGGGGATGAGGACGTGTTACGATTGAGATAGGGGTGGGGTGAGACGGATTGGGATGAGACAGGAGAAGCGTGGCGGGAGTCAAATATGGTCTCGTTATATTCATTTCTACTGCTTCCTTCATATTTGTGATCTAAGTTCTCCCACTGGCAGGTTGTCCTTGTGAGATCGCAATGCTGTACCTGCTGCTGGTACGCTTAAACTCTCACGTAACGCGGCTTGGGCTTGCCGTACTTGCCATAGCCACCAGGCGAGCCTGCGAGGTTGAGCTCTCCGCTGAGAGGCAACTTGCGGCTCGAGCTGCCGACGTAGGCGGTCTTGGGGTACTCTGAGATGACCCTGTAATATTTGTTAGTAAGGTGTTATGGCATACTGTTTTCATCATGGAGTAGACTTACCAGTCCTGGGCAACGGTGTCCCAGTTGCTGAGATCCTTCCTTGTGATGTCGAAGGTGAAGGTCTCGGTGGCACCGGCCTCGACACCCATCTTGTCGAAGTTCCTCAGCACACGGACGGCATCGTTGGGACCGCCAAGGCTGATGTAGAGTTGGGCGACTTCGTCACCGGCAATATCGCCGTCGTTGGTAACGTCCACGTTGACGGTGAACAGAACCTCGTAAAGACCGGCGTTGCCACCGAGGCTGCTGTCAGAACCAGCAGGGACACGCGGTTGCGGGCTGCTGTCGGAGCTACCGGCGGGCCAGGTGTAGTTGAGACCGTACTGGGGGTCGTTGGTGGCGGTTGCAAGGTCAGTGCTGTTCAGGCAAGGGTAGATGTAAGCAAAGATGAACTCGAAGCCCTCGGGGCAAAGGTAGTCAGCAGTCCTGTTGCTGATAGTGCCGTAAGTAGGAGCCGCTGAGGTCTCGCCAGTAGTAGGCTCGTAAGGAGCTGCGTCACGGGCAGTGATCTGCAGGTTGCTGTATGAGAAGCTGGTGTATGAAAGACCGTAGCCGAACTCGTAGATAGGAGTCTCGTTGAACTTGTCAAAGTAGCGGTAGTCGATGAAGATGCCCTCGACGAAGTTGTCCTGGGGAGCGCCCTCGCCGTTGTTGGGCTCGTAGATAACGTCAGAGGGACCGTAGTCGCGACGGGTGCGGCCCCAGGTGAACGGAGTCTTTCCACTCGGGTTGACCTTTCCGTAAAGGACATCGGTGATGGCGTTGCCAGATTCTTGGCCGGGAACACCAGCCCAGATGACGGCGGTGACGTTCTCGTGTTCGTACCAAGGCTCGACAAGTACAGCGCCGACAGTGTGCATGACAACAATAGTGTTGTTGCACTCCGAAGCAACAGTGTTGATGAGAACATCGCCGTTGTCCCAGAGCGTGAGGTTGTTGCGGTCGCCCTCATTGCCATCGAAGGTGATGTAGCCTTCACCGGCGGCAGCATTGGCAAAGACAATGCATGCACCGCCGACTTGTTGAACACGGTGAGCAAGAGCAGTCTGCTGGGTGACAGCGTAGTTGTCAATGACACTCTCGATAGATCCACCGTTCTCAAGAACCTCGGCCTTGATAGCCTCAAGAGGAGTGACGAGGTAGGGGAAGTCGGCTGGAGAAGAATTAGTATATGATGCTGTTCGCAGATCGGACTGTCGTGTAGACATACCTGTACCACTGCCCCAGCCCATCGCGAAGGTACCGTAGTTGCAGCCACGGTCAACACAGCCGTTGGGTCCGTACGGGTTCTCACCAGCATCCTGACCGAAGACGCTGGTAAGCTTCTCCTTGCCAGTAAGCGGAAGGGCACCCTTGTTCTTGAGAAGGACAGTGCCAGCAGCGGCGACAGTGCGGATCGCTTCGGCGTGGTCGTTGCGAACATCGACGTGGTCGTTGATCTGAGTGTATTCTTCCTCGGCGTACGCGTGCTGGTAACCGAAGGTGTCCTTGGACCACGAAGAGAAGTTCGGGCCGTCCTCAAGCTGGGCGGTGTCGCGGTCCACGTAGTACCATGCGGCAACGATTCTGACAGCCATGTCGTCGAGACGGTATTGTGGGACGGTGCCGTTGAGCACAGCGGAGGTAAGGTTGGGGCCCTGTTCAGAGTTAGCCACTAAGCACGTGTTGCAAGTATAGATGTTTTTTTTTTTAGCTCACCCAGTACGATGTAGCACTGTCAAAGCCAACGTCACCAGGCATGGTCATGTCGAGACCGGCAAGAGCGCTGGACACACCGGAATGCTGCGCACTCCAGTCGCTCACGATGAATCCTTGGAAACCAAGCTCGTTCTTGAGGATGTAGTTCTGGAGGTAGGAGTTCTGGCAAGCGTAGCTGTTGTTGATCTGGTTGTAAGAGCACATGATGGAGCCGGTACCAGCACGCACGGCATCGGCAAACGGCCACACGTAGAGCTCGTGCTATGAATATGTCAGCACTCATTCTTGGTTCGTCTGCGTGAGGTCCACAAACCAGAGTAACATCGTCAAGGTTGGACGAGATGGCCTCGCTGACGTTCGGTCCACCCTGCCTAAAATGTTCTTGCTCGTTTGCAATGTAGTGCTTGGTGCAAGCAATGACACCAGCTTCCTGAATACCCTTGACGGTTTCGTAGACTCCAATACCGGAGAGCACGGGGTCAGGCGAGAAGCCCTCCCAGTTGCGGCCGCCTGCGGGATGTCTGCCGATGGGTCCAATGGCGGGACCAAGCTGGACGTCGATGCCCTTCTCGCGGTGCTCGACACCCATGTCGTGACCACGAAGGTGGAACAGGTTACGATCCCACGTGGCGCCAACGGTCACGCCGGCAGGGAAGGCGGAGACAAAGTCGGCGAAGCGCACACCCAGAGGTGAATCCTGCAAGCAGAGGGCCTTGAAGCCGAGTCTCGGAATAGCACCAGTGTTGCCGACACACTTCTCGCCCTCCCAACCGACACCGGTGGTCAGGTTGACTTTCTCGAGCAGAGTGAGCTGGGAGACGAATTCTCTGGCTTGGGCGTAGGCGCCTTCCCAGTCTCCGAGACCTTCACCCCATGGTGAAGGGTACTTCGGGGGAGATGTCTGGCCGGAGACAGCGCCAGGGTTGTTGAACGGGTTGGAAGTGCTCGAGTTGGTGCCGTTCTGAGCGAAAGCGAACGGCAATGCCGCCAGCAGGGCGGATGACCGAAGGAGACCCATGTCGACTGAGACGGACGATCGTCTGCAGGTGAAGCTGCTGGGTAAGAGGTGCTGGAGATGCAGCTGCTGGGGTGAAGATACCCGTTGGAGCAGATTGTGGTAAGTGAAACAAAGAACCCTGTGATGCTGGAAAGGCAGAATGCAGCTTATTTGTACTGCGCCGGTGTATAATGTTCCATTGGCGAGCTCGAGGAATAATTTCACGAAGCGAGCTCATAGCTTCAAGCTGGCACCACGCTGACATGCAACGTGCAGCTGCCGTCCCCGCACCCATGCTGGCCAGCGGTTCCCATGTTCTCGTCTACGCTGGATGAGGAAAGAAGTGCGTCGTTCTTGATGTGAAAAAGGCGGCCGCTAGCCTGAAGGAAGAAAGCCGGTGCAAGGAAGTCGTCACCAAGACCGCTTTCCGGCATCGAAGTGTGGATCGCACTGCATGTATAGTCCGGTTATTGGGTTCGAGATGAGAGTCTTTTTTGTGTTTCCCCTCCCCGACAGCAGCCTGTGGGGCCATCTCGATTCTACCATGTGGTCCCTGGCTCATTTTTCCCTGTGGAGATGGAGACTAGACTCCACACGACCCCGGCATCCCCATATAGTTTGATTGCGGGATATCGTGGATATCTTCGACATGCTTGTCATGGTCAGTTTCGGTGGAAATTGTCAGTGTCAGTCAGGCGGGCCAAGCAATATCGATGATATGGAACATAATTGCACCATCGCCGTAGGACAGTGGCCACAGTGACCAAGACATGATCATGCAATGCATGTGATTGCATGGCTGCATCGATGCCGTGCCTGGTGCCTGGCGTGCAGCTCAGATGCGGGGATCTTGGTGAAGCACGTTGCACTGCCTGTTTATGCTGGCCGTGCTGCTATTGGCGAATGCAGGTGTTGTTGCGCCTGAGTGCCTCGCGCACTGCTCGAAGCCGCTGTGAACCGTCCGCATCTACTACCTCGATGGCAAATAATGGCGGCGATCTGACTGCAGTAGTCCAATATCCTTCACATTAGTAGTAAGAATTGTTTGAATTGCTCCACTCCACAGCCAAGTCCGATGACGGCTCGAAGGCATAACAAAAGCCCTTGGCATCGGTCACAAACCTCCTTCACAATTCTAATTCTCCGCCCTGGACTTGTCCTGGGCAGACGCTGTGAAATCTTGGAACTGCCAGGACTTCTCGGGTATGGAAATGGCGGGTCCATGGCCCACTCTGATGATTTGACTTTGCTACCTCGGCTATGAGGCAGTGAGAGATTCGTCGCAAGATCGGGCCGGAATCCGCATAGACTCGAGAACAGGCCAGGAATATTGCCGCGGGATGTCGTAGGTGGTAGAGGCAGGCCGAGTCCATGCATATCCGCACATGCCTATTATCCCTTGTCCTTCGGCCGTGTTTGCCGATCGCGACGCTGTTACCCGTGGCTGGAGTGAAGTCGAACACAAGCTTCGCCATCCCCACACGAAGGCGAACGCCTCGTCGATTTCGAGATCATGTGGCTGGCGGAAGCGTAGGACCGTATTCTCACTACCAAGGGATCAGGTATCACGCTTCTTCCCACTCACCAGACACCAATCTCTCATGGCGTCGACTCTTTCATCCTCGCAGCCTTCTTGCAGTAACGGAGTTTCTCGGTGAGGACTGAGAAGGACTCGTGTCGGCAATGTCATATCATCAATACCAGTCAGCTAAATTCTCGTTTGCCGCTGAGAGGACTGATTGTGAACGATCATATGCCGGCCATGTCAACGTCTACCCTCAGGGAATATTCAATGTCGTTTTCGAGAAAGATGCGGTGTCTTGTTCCGGTCACCGCGAAGGAGATAAGCCGTCAGTGAGTCACGCCGCAACGTAGTATCGGCAACATCGCTAGCATCAATGAATGTTGATAAGCGAGTATTCCTACCTGTTGAGTCATCAACTGTATAGAATATGGCAGCCTGAAGTTCAAGTTTCTCGAACCCTCCTAAATATCAGAGAATAACTGACCAAGATCACCAACCGCCAACCAACCAACTGCTCTCGAAATTCCAAAACGACATTGTCCTCAAAAATGACCGCACGCAACATTTGGCGCTCAGACCGCCTGATATACCGCTCCGTAGAGACAACAGACGAAGCCTTCCTCTCATCCCTCAACCACCACGGCTCCGAGTCCTTCCAAAACGCATCCCCCGGCTTGCCCGTACCCCAAGGCCCGCGAAGCGCAGTGCAATTCCGCGAATTCCTCCAATCGAACCTCCTAGGCTGCATCATCTGCCTCCCACCACCAGAAGCCCCCAACGAGGACGCATCAAACGAGCCCTCGTCCGCGAACCCACCAACAACAACCTCCGACTCCACCACCAACCAAACCAAAGACCCATCAACCCCCGAACCACAGCCAACCCCAATCGGCATCCTGCACCTCATGTCCGCCGACGCCGCCCGCGCCCACCACCGCTCCACGGAGCTGGGCATCACCCTGCACGCCTCCCACCAGAGCCGCGGCTACGGCTCCGAAGCAATCCTCTGGGCCGCCGAGTTCGCTTTCCGGCACGCGAACCTGCACCGCGTGGCGATTGGCGCTTTCGCGTGGAACGAGCGCGCTTACGGGCTGTATGAGCGGCTGGGATTCGTGATGGAGGGGCGGGCGAGGGAGTGCTTTTGGTATGATGGAAGGTGGGAGGATGCGGTTTCGTTGGGGATGTTGGCGGGGGAGTGGTGGGAGAGGTATGGGAATGAGAAGAGGAAAGGTGAGCAGAGGAGTTTGGCATGAGGGGTTTTTTTTTTTTCATATGTTGGTTTCCTAGACTGGGAAACTGGGAAACTGGGAAACTACTTTTCATGTAATTGATGGCTTTGATGTCTTGTACTGGTAGAAGCGTGGTTTTTTTATTGTATACGTTACTATTGGTGCAAACTCATCTAGCAGTAGTAGCACGGATCTCGATACCCAAAGATAAAATCAAATTCCCCTTCTTGTCTCCGCACTTGTTCCATGTTCATCAATCATGCAATCGTAGCCTCATACCTGCCCGTCAATGGCACATCAACATGCAACACCAACTTCTTGTTGTCCGCATCATACTCGGCATGCTCCAAACCCTCAGGCTCAGACTCCACTCCCAGAAGAGTGATAGTCTCAACGTTAACGCCCGCATCATACTCAAACGAGCCAGTCATACTGAACTTGCCGCTCTCATACCAGAAGTCGATCTCAGAGACGGTATCTTGAACAACGGAACTTCCATCGTCCAAGTACAGCGAACCGCTGGCGCAGCCATCGAGACCAGGCGCAATCACAATGTTGAAACCCTTGGTACGCAGCGCAGTCGTGGTGTTAGCGCTCTCGACGCGCTGCGGGTACACGACGCCGCCCTTGTAGTGGACCGTGATATCGGTGAAATCGACTTCGGCGGAGACGTACGAGCCCTCACCTCTAACAGGCTTTCCAGTCCCCCACTCGTAGAACTGATCGTCGGGCAAGTAGAACTCGACGGTAGTGCTGTTCTCTTCCGTCACGGGGCTGACGAGGATGCCGTCGCCGAGGAAAAGCTGCAGGTCGATCGGGTAGGTGTTTGCGTCTTCGGGGTAGTTGAAGAAGAGGGGGTTTAGGGTTGGCAGGCCGGTCTGGTTTTGTCTGTAGACTGCGGTGTACATGTAGTCGAGGAGCTGGTAGCGGATTGACATGGATTTTCTTGCTGCTTCGGCGACGATGGGCCAGCGGTATGCTTCTTGGTCGGAGGAGCTGATTTCGGCATGGTTGCGGTAGAAGGGGTATGCCAACGCGCCAAGTGAAAACCATCGCGCGCAGAGCAATGACGTGGCGTTGCCCCCGAAACCGCAAACCTAGAGTGTTGTTAGTCAAAGATGGATTGTATCAAGGGGTTCGAGCTTACATCTGGACCGACAACGGGGATTTGGTATAGACTGGCCATTTGCAGGATCTGTGAGATGCTGAAACGATACTGGAACCACTCGGAGAGGTTGTCTCCAAGCCAGTGGGAAACATCCCTTCCAGAGCCAGCGAAAGTACTTCTAGTGATAACGAGAGCACGTTCGTCAGGGCGCCTGGCACGCATGGCATTGTGCGAGCGAGTAGACATCTGTGCTCCGTATGTGTTGTGTGTATCGTATTCGGACCAACCACCAAAGTGAACCAGGTCGGTGTCAGCGGTGCCGTCAGCGAGAGTAGGGCCTGCGCCGTTTTGGATCATGTAAGGAGGACGGATTAGCTCGCGGTTGGGCAGACCTCTGCACTCGTTCTCGCCACAGCCAGAGCCAGTCTGGCCACCGTGCTGCCAGCGGCCGCCGGCTTTACCGTGACCGCCCTGGCCCCATTGACGCTTGTGAGAGCTCCATCTGCCGGCACCGCGGCCACGACGACCCTTGTTCAGGGCGCGCTTGGTCACGGTGACTTCGCGTTTGGTTGATTCGCTCGAGTCGTTGGTTGCAAAGTTGGGCTGCAGACTGGCAGGGAAGCCCGGGATCGGAGCATCTGGGCCATCTCTGACAGGAGGTGCCTCTGGAGGGTCGCCGTCGGCTTCGGCAAAGGCCTCGGGAGTCGTGTTGTTACCAGGGTAAGGGCGGTTGTAGAAGTTCGCGGGCTGTAGAGCGGGTGTTAGTCAATTGTTCCACTCTCAATGTGCATTCTCTACTTACCTCGTTCATATCGATCCAAAGAGCATCGATGTCAGGACCGTTGACACCATCAAAGAAGTTCACGAATTGCTCGTTCCAGTATTGCTGCGAGTTCTTCTCGAACCAGTCGGGGAAATAAGAAGGACCGGCCCACACCACTCCCTGGTAGTTGGTGCCGTTTGCTTCCTTCAAGAAAGCGTCGTAGCGGAGACCTTCGTCGAGCGCAGGGTTAGACTCGGGATAGTAGACTGCAGGATCAACCATAACGATGTAGTGCTGGTCTCTAGCGTGGATGGTGTCCACAAGGTCTTTGACCAGATGGGCTGGGAACCTCTCTGGGTCGAGCGTGAAGATTCTACGGCGGTCCATGTAGTCGACTGCAGATGTGTTAGTGTTCAATCTTTCTCAGAGCGGTGTTATCGAAGAGATCAGCTTACTGTCCGTCCACATTGTTTCCAGCGGAATACCGGCTTCGGAGTAGTTCGCGACGACTGCAGCGACGTTGTAGACATCTTGATATCCGTAGCGACATTGGTGGAAGCCGAGGCCCCAGTACGGGCTCATCAGAGGGAGTTGAGTGATCTCAGCATACTGAGTGGCAACATCACGCGGAGATGGCCCGGCGATGAAGTAGAAGTCTAGGACGCCTCCGATGATGTTGTACTCAAGGTACTGTCCACCCTCGTTATCGATGTAGATGTCCATTCCATTAGAGTTGAGCAAAAAGACGCCGTGGGTTGCATTACCGCGGTGGTCGAAGTAAATCGGGTGGGCACCTGTTGTATACGGTCAGTAACGTGTCCAAAGAAATCGCAACGGGTGCGGCAGTCGAGATTCCGCACTCACCGTAAAGGTTCTCGCCCTGAGGAGTCCCGTAAGAATCACGAGTGTAGATAGTTCTGGTGTAGTTGGTAGAGTTGAGCATAAAACTGTCAGAGTGTTCACCGAGACCGTAAAGATGCGGCTCTTCCGGCAAGTGAGTCTTGATATAAACATATTGGCTCTCGAACACCAACTTCTCGCCGGTGGTGTCGAACAGCACTTCCCCAGTGTCTGTGCGCGACACAGAAAATGAGAACGGATCGGCGTTGAAGTTGAATTGTAGCTTCGAGTCTTTGGGCGAGCACCACTGACCGAAGCCTGGACGTGGGAACACTTCATCCGGTACCTGGTAGACAGTGTTGTTGCTGTCCTTGATTTTGACATGGAGTCGATCGCTGGTCTGGTATTCGACCTCTAGCTTCAGATCGGGGAGGTCGGTACCAAAGACGTTGCAAGCCTCGCCTGCAAGAGAGAGGTCGGCATAGAAGCCTGATCTAGTCTCATGCTGGTTCGATGCAACATATCCAGGGCATGACGAAAGGTCCTTGTCGTATAGGTCGGTTCCAGGACCATCGAGGTCTTCAACGCCAGCTTCGCTTTGGGCAATGGCCGTGATGCCAAAGATCGCTGCCGAAGTCAGCAGCTTTCTGATCGACATTGTAAGGTCTTGTGAAACTGAAAGGTCGTTCTGGCTTGCTCCATGTTGCACCACCTCGACGAAGCCCATTATATATCCCTACCTGATCTCTCCGCCAAGATGGATCTCCGTCATGGCAATATTGGAGGAATCCACCACGTTAACAAACCCCGCAAGCGAAGAACCATACATCGAGATTCCATTGTGCAACGGTTACTGTTTCTGTGCAACCAAAGACGGACGAGCAGCTCCTTCGATGATGTCGGTGAATATATCGGTGGTTCGTACCGGCAACCCCACTCCCAGCCCCGTCGATCTCCACGATGTGTCCACGATTTCATCCCCACATGGAGGGGAAGGAGAAGCATGACCTGCCGTGCGAATGCATATGATGCTTAACCGTATTATGCCAAGTGAATCTCTGAGAAAATTTGGCCGACAATAGACCCGATTCTCAATGCGTTGTCTTGTTTTTAACGTATCGCGGCGGACCTTTGGCGGAGTCGGTGGAGGATGCGGCAGCGAAGCGAGTCTTGGTATTCGAACCTGTCGTCGTAAGGGCCCGCAAGAGATTAAGAAGTTACGCGCTTTCATTCTGTCCTCGTATCATCGTATGCGTGTCAGCAAAGTGGGAGAATCAGCTCTTCTGTTGCTGTACGCGTGCGGCTGCCGGCCGTCTCTCGTCGTTGAAGACCGAAATGGAGGGATGGTGACAGTGCGGATTTACCAGAGGGCCAAGGATGATACGGAGGTGATGGGATCTGGTAGGTTCGTGTAGCAATAATGTTCCATGTGACACGCGCCATCTTGGGGGAAGTTCACTTATCGTCTAGGGTAAGGGTCGGGGTTATATTCGATCGCCGACAACCCTTTTATTCTTGTATCCAAGATCGCTCTGTCGTTCTTTCACATATGGGTGAGCGCATGTAGTAGTATGGCAAGAGTTCTAATGAATCTGGTATCACATAGCCCTTTAGAAGGCCAATTGTCAACGTTTTGCGGTCCAATACTCTCGACCATGGGTAGTCACACAGCGAGGAAGCCCAACAAGTGGGCTGGTGTGTGATGAACGATTGGCGATTGACGGCAGTAATCAGTCCCGGTGTGGACTGCTAGACCGTATAGTAAACTCTTCTGTTCTGAAAACGTGATCACTCCATTTCGTGACCTGTCGGCCAGTATCCGTGGCGATGTGGATTCTCTAATAAAACATGGAACAACAAGCAAACCCCCATTTGCGCCTTCGCTTCACCTCTTTACCTTCCCTATATCTTCCAGCCTTGCCAATGTAGCACATGGCAGTGATCCGAACCTTTGAATTTTTCTTACATACGTGCTCGCGATGATGAGTCCTCAAAAACTAGTACGAGGATTTCTCAGCCTAGCAAATGAACTCGCCCTCCCTCTCCTTGAGCTGCGCCGCACTCCTGCCAGCATCCCAGAAGAGAGCGACAGCCTCCTGCACATCGGAGCCGCTGATCACGCCGTTCTCGCTGCCTCTTGCGCGAGCGAGAATGCCAGCGGGAGCAAGCAGCTGCAGCGCGTAGCGCAGACTGACCTGCACACCCTGCGTCGTGAGCACCTCGAGAGCCTCGGGGCTGAGACTGGAGCGGACGGCGAGGGACTTTGGCGCGGCCGATGTGGTGGCCTCTTCTGTGAGCTGAGGAGTGGTCGGGGCAGCGAACTCCAGACGCGAGCGCGTTTGGATGATTGTGCGGATTTCCGGCGCCGTGTAAGGGTGTGTGGGGATGATGAGGAGTCGCGGGAGGAGATCGGGGGGAATGCCGTGTGCGCTGATGAGGCCGGGATCCATTGGTGCCAGGGGCGAGGTTGTGCCGCGAATGGTGGTGAGGCCGCGGTTGGAGGCGAGGATTACGATGGGCGAGATGCTCGATTCCAGCGCGCGGTTGAGGTAGGTAAAGCATTCAATGTCAAGCATGTGGACCTGTGATGAGACTGTTAGTGATGACCTGGCAGTGGAGGGTGGAACGACTCTTTGTTACCTCGTCGATGAAGAGCACACCGGGCACAAGCTCGGCGACACCTTGGTCGATGTACTTGTTGACGACCTTGTTGATTTCGCCGCGCAGCTTCTCTGTGATCTCGGTCTTGCGCGGCTTCATCAGCTGGCCCATCATGCTAACAACATCCTGGCCGCCCTGGGGCCTTGCGTTCGCGACATCCAGATCGTGAAGCGTGACATCCTGCACAATGTCCTTCTTCTTGTGCACATCTCCCTTGGGTACAGGCACGTACTCCTCGGCTTCCAGATCGAATTCTGTTGAGAACGCATCGCTACGGCCAACCCTCTTGACTGCGCCAGTGTTGGCCTCAATGTACACAACATCTCCAATACGCACTCTCTCCTTCTGGATCGCCTCGTAGATACTGGGATCCAATCGAAGTTTCTTCGTCCCTCGCGAGCTCCTCAATGTGATCAATAGATGGCTGATGGTCCTGCCATAGCTTCCCAATGGGTTCTCGGCCTCCTCTGGCGTCAACTCGGCGACCTCGCCTTCGTAGACTTCCTTCTTCTCCTGCACTCTCAGGCCAATGGCACGACGGAAGTTTTCCATCAGCGCCTCGGTCTTCTTGACTTCAGCACTGTAGACCTCGCTGCCGGTCATGGCGCAAAAGGGCACCTTGGTTCCAAGCTCCTGGCTGACGGCCAGCGCAAGCGCAGTCTTTCCTGTTCCAGGGCCTCCGGCGAGTAGCACAGCCTTGCCGGCCATCTTCTTTGCTTTGATCAAATCTACCACCAGGCCGCAAGCTTCTCGTCCAGCGGTCTGGCCAACGAAGCCTTGCGCATTATTGTCGGCGAAACCATCTGGACGCAGGCCCAAGCCTTTGATGTGAGAGTGTGCTGCGGTTCGGTTTTCGCGCGAGGCAGACTGGCGGACCTCGCTGATCTGGACGGGTTTGGCGCCAGCTTGCGCGACGGGCGCGCTGCCATTCGTGGCCATTGTGAGTGAAGTTTGCTGTAATATGCTCGAAGTTGAGTTGTATCCTGTGTCGATGGAGGTCCTGACTATGCACGAAGTTTGTGAAGATGATGTCGTTCAATGGAGCGTCGTTTGTGGTGATGTATTCTGAGGGAGAGTGTCAAGCAATTGTCGCAGGATATCAGTTTAATCTCGTGTTTCTGCGCGCTGCAACCTCGAGCTCGACGCGGCTCCGGTGCACGTGACGACCAGGTATTCTGACCAATCATATCGCTGCGTTTATGCTGACTTTATGACGGAGTCGCCGCTTATGAACCCTTCGACCCGAACTAAGTTCGTCCTGCTGCCACTCACCATCTACAAACACCACCACGCCACCTCTCTCTCTCGACACTTTCCCTGCCACGCATATTACACATAATCAGCAATGGCAGCGCTACGAACAAGCGGTCCGACCGCACAGTCCATCTTCCGTTTCGCCTCACAACCTTCGTCGACAAGCAGATGCGCCCAGTGCCTGAAAGCTCAAAGATGTCCCTTCTCTTCCTTCCGCCCGCGCCTGCAGTCCCACAAACGACCTTTGATGACCGACTCTGCTCCTGCATACCGACCACACTCGCTCCCTTCAGACATCCCGCCTCCGCCCCGTAATACTGGAATTCCCGAGACGAGCATCGCCGGGACCGAGGCGTCACAGAAATGGCCACCAAGTGCGCCCTGGCAGCGTCAACAGGAACAGGGTGTGAGCGAGCGTGAGGGAGAAGCACAGAAGAGTAAGCCTACGTTGGCTGAGGCGGAGTCGGAGAAGCAGTCTAAGGCTGCGTCAGCATCAACGGCAACAGCACAGCCCGCAGGGCAGAAGGCGAAGAAGTCGAAGCTGCGGCCCAGGAAGGCGCCTATAACCATCACACCCACGGCCGTGTCACATTTGAGAGAACTACTGGAACAACCCGAATCGAAGCTTGTACGAGTGGGAGTTAAGAACAGAGGCTGCTCAGGCTTGGCATATCACTTGGAATACGTTGACAAACCTGGGACTTTCGACGAGAGCGTGCAGCAGGACGGTGTCCAGGTCTTGATCGACAGCAAGGCGCTTTTCAGCATCATTGGCAGTGAAATGGACTGGCTTGAGGATAAGTTGAGTGCAAGGTTTATTTTCAAGAACCCCAACATCAGTAAGTTTCTCCCGCCTTCTTCACCCCATATTTGATGCAATTCGCTAACGACATCCTGTAATAGCCGAACAATGTGGTTGCGGTGAATCATTCAGCATTTCGTAACGACCTGGCTCTTCAAAGTCCATCACTTTATATCATTGTGTCATACATATACCTAGAACAGCGGCATTGCATTGCAAGTGGCGCTTGCATTATTCATCAACATGAAGACTCTTTTCTCTCACCCCAAGTCCATCGAACACACGTACCACCCTTTTCATGAGGATCTCTCCACTCAGAAAACACCAGGTTCGAAATCCACAACCCTCACATTCTGGATAACATTCTCCAAACTCGCCACGAACTCCAGATGCGCCGGGTCCTTTTCGAGGCTACAGTGATACCTAGTCAGCTAGCAACTCCTACGGAACGAGAGGGACAAGCCCATGAGAAGCAACGACTCACTAATACTTCCTATCCTCGGCATTCTGAAACTCGCAAATAAAGCCGTGAGTGAAAGCTCCCTAGTGAAGCAAGAAAGACAGCGGTTAGCAGTGCGCCCATCGACAAGCAGATGCTTCCCACTATTGTGAATGGGGAGGACAGGATACGAGCTACCTGCTGGCCTTCGGGGCTGTTGTCGCGGCCGCCTCCGTGCGATTTCATGTACGGCTCGTTGCGCGTTGGGTGCATGCATTTCTCCGCTAGGCCGACCATGCGTTTGCAGACCTGTTGAGAGCATCAGTCTGGGTATAAATAGGTGAATATACGCGTGTTCGTACATCTTCTACTTGGGCGTGGGTTGTGGTGGGTTTGAACTCGAAGAGGACGATGTGTAGGATTGGCATGATGGCGAAGGTTGGCGTTCAGGTTGTTGGTGGTTCGGTGGGTTCGGTCGGGTTTGTTGAGTCTAAGATGGTAGGTAATTATCCGTTTGTTGTTGCTGACATGGACTTATCAATCAATCGTGTGATTCTGTATGACGTCGAGGTGCCGAAATGTGCCGTCCCGAATTCCGATGTTGCTACATGTAGCGTGTGCATCAAGGTGTTCATTTGATGTTCCACATGTGCACATAATACAGTACTCCGGAATATGATTATTACAAGCTGCAGCATTTAGCTTTTGCCATTGGCAACTCACTGGCTTCATCCGCAATTGTCTCACGACTCCGTTTTAGAGATGCCGGCAGTGCCATCCGATCACCATCTTCACGCTTCGTGCCGAGCGACACGACCTAGGTAGCTGATTGCCGACTTCCAGCTCTTACTATTACATGATCGACAACACCAACCAGGCCCGCCGAAAATGCCACCCTCAAAACCCACGACCGCGCCAATCGACGTAGTCGTGCGCTTCTCCACCTCCAACCCAGACCTCATCCTCCGCATCTCACGCCCAGCAACAACCAGCGCGCTCACCCTCAAGCTAAAAGTCCGCGACCAGCTCTCCGCGCCGCAATCCGAGAGCAGGCTACGGCTAATCCATGCTGGCAAAGTCGTAGCCGAAGAGCAAGCGCTGGCGAAAAGCCTGCACGCCCGGATCCCTGCGCCGCCGAGAGCAGGCGGCAAGAGCGAGAAAGCAAAGGGGAAGCGGCCGCTGAGGGAACATGACGACGACGACGACGACCAAGAAGATCCGGACGTTGAAGTGCTTCGCGTCTATGTACACTGCTCGGTAGGCGATGCTCTCTTACCTGCTGAGCTGGCCGCTGAGGAGAAAGCTGCTGCGGACGCGGATGCTGCTTTGACCTCGAGTCTACAGAACGATGTTGGAGCGTCTACGTATGGTGATGGCCATGCACCGAGTTCTACGACTACGCCAGCGCCACGGGGTTTCGATCGCCTGCTCACTGCTGGTTTCACCGCTGCCGAAGTAGCTACCTTGCGAACACAATTCCTTGCCATACAGGCGCACACGCACACGCCGGATACCATGCCGACGGGTCAGGATTTGCTAGCCTTGGAGGAACTTTGGCTGGACAATGGCTCGAATACAGCTACTGCTGGCGGTGACGCTGCGGGAGGCTTTGGCGGAGAGGACTCGAGGGGGCTTGACGATTTGATCTGGGGCAACCTGATGGGTTTCTTCTGGCCAGTGGGAGCTATGTTCTGGTTGATGAGGGAAGAGGGAGTCTGGAGCGGGAGGAGACAAACAGCTGTGCTGGCTGGGTTCGTGATGAATCTGACTTTTGGCCTGTTCAGGATGTTGGGATGAGTGCGGTAATTGCTTCAGTGCGAGAAGGCGAAGGTTGATTTGGGCCCGCAGACTACTCGCGAGATATTGTCGAGAGATTTGACTCGGGCCCACTCCTCCGCGAATGGCTGTTTTTTGCCCAGGCCGAGCTGGCCATTGCCATTGTCCCCAACCACGAACAAGTGCCCAGCATCGGTAACTACCGCCACATGGTTTCTGCCGACACTGGCGCTGACGATATCGGCCGGCTCTGCGCCAGGCTCTGGCAGAATCTCAACCAAAGCGACCTCACCAGGCCCTGCTTCTCGCAGACACTCCAGTGCGCCGTCTTCTCCCGGCATCGTAGTGCCCCAAAGATACAGCGCGCCATCCTCGCTCAAAGCTGATGCCAACCAGCCAACACCCGGCCCGCATTGCACACTTTCAATCTTCAAGCCGCCCAGCGCTTCCACCAAGCCAGGCTTCTCCGCTGGAGTGCTGTCTGCGCCCGCAATCGGTCTGGCAAGTGTGCGGAACCTCGGATCGCCCCACGTGTACACCTCCCCGCTCTCCATCAGCAGGATGAAATTGCCGCCGTTTGCGAGCAGCTGCTTCGGTCTGCCGGGCAGGATATGGTGAGCGGCAGGGTAGTTGTCGAAATTGCTTGGGTCGTTGTGCCATCTGGTGAAGTTGTCGAAGGATGCGAATTCCGCCACGTGCGTGAGTTGACCGTTGGGGGCTTGCTTGAACGTCAATGCGACTTTCCCGTTGCCGGCGATGGCGAGGGTGCTTATGCGTGGTGCGTCAGGATCGCCGGATGGGATGAATGTTGCTGTGGCATTGTCTTGCTCGGATAGCAGGTGAACTTGGCCTTGAGTGTCTAGAAACCCGAGCAGACCGTTTACATCGTCTCCGAAAGGGTTTGCGACTGCGGCTGGCAAATCCGCTGTCAAGTCCTGAGAGCCCAAGCTGTAGACTCGGGAACTCATTTTTACTGTAGTGCTGCTCCAGCTCGGGTAGAGCACATCTTGATCTTCGTTTTCGGGTTGAAAGCGTTCAAATTCCCAGACGTCGCCCTCGTGGTTAGACAGCTGGTGGAAGGCATTGAAACCTGCCGTCCAGATGTTTTTGGGAGGCATCTTTGATCAGATTTTGTTGCTTCCCTACCTAGGTATCCATGTTTGTATGTTGTCTTTGGCTTCGGGATGTCTCTCAGTTGCCCCGCGTTTTGACACCTCTGTCGCAATTATGCAATGGAACTATTCTACCAGTTGGTCCGGTCCCTTTGAAGCGCGTTAATCAATCTACGGCAGGGATTAGTAGTGAACAAACCTGTATCGAGAGTTGAGACAGCGTGAGGAAGTGGGGTCAGCCTCGTCGGATCTTCGGGATGACGATGGTCCGGTTTGAAGAGTGTCCAGATGTCAAGGGCTGACGATGACATCCGAATCCATTGTTCCAAGCAATCCAATCCGGAAAAGTGACACCTCTCTAGCCATGTCGGTAAGGCTCAAGAAGACTAAATCAGTATAGCGGACGTCACCTATCAAGAATAGTGGCATTTGTACTGTGTTCTCCGCGGAAAGGTCCATGCGAGATACCCAGGGTGACCCTGTCTTTCGTCATCCGGATTCAGTCGGCATTACACTTGTACCTTAAACAAGCTTGGGAGGGCATTATTGTTTGTGAAGACCGATAAGGCTGCATACTGCATACCTGCTTTGACACGACCCGCGTAGCCTCATAGCATAGCATAGCCTCTTGTCCTTGTTATCACCTTATCAACAGTCAGCCCTGCTGTCACAAGCCGTTGCTCGTGCGACCTACTCTTGGAGAATCAGCAGAGCATCGTCACCGAACTCGATCTACAACACAAACATCACTCTGTCGCTTGCAACAAGACAGCACACTCGCCTACCATGGCCGAACTCCACGAAGCCCTCAAAGCCCTATCGCCAACCGACTGGGACGATGTTCCCCTCGACAACCTCAAACCCTACATGACCACCCTGCTCACATCCGGCGAGCTCATATGCAACTCGGTCCCACAGCCAAACGACGGAACCGCCTTCCACGAAGCAAAGCCTCACTTCGACGAACCCAACGGCGCAACATCGCACAAAGATGTCCACCCATCATCAGCACGCCAGCACCCGCCGGCCAAAGAACACGAAGACCTACAAAAGAACTGGGGCAAGGCCATGAAGTTCTCTGCCAAAGAAAACCCTCTGAACATCTCGGTATTCAAGATGGCGGGCAAAGATCGCTACGGCGCATGGTTCGCGCGGAGGAGCGTACATGAGGGCATGGGCTTCTCCAAGTTCAAGAACGCCATGACAAAGGAATTTGCGGCGAGCATGGCCGTCGAGGGCGGGCCCGGCAGCGGCAGCATCAGAGGCATTGGCGTGGATACCCGGCTGGAGAAGAAAGAGGTCGAGGGCGTGGGCACTCTGGAGGTCTACCAGCTCAGCGCTCAGTTCCCTGGACCTACGACACCGCGCGAGTTTATTCCCTTGCTGATCACGAGCGACAACGCCATGTCGGATCTGAGTGCTGCGAAGTCGGGTGATGGCCAGACACGGATTCCCAGGAGCCACATGATTCTTTCGAAGCCGATCACACACCCTGATGCTCCAGAGAGGCAAGGCTATATCAGGGGAAAGTACGAGTCTGTTGAGTTGATCAGAGAGATCCCGCTTTCGAACGACAACCCGGAGTTGAACCCCGTCGAATGGATCATGATCACTCGCTCGGATCCTGGTGGTGGTATCCCTCGCTTCATGGTCGATCGTGGAACACCTTCATCTATGCTGGGAGATATCCACAAATGGCTCGATTGGGCAACGGTCCTGAACGAGACTGAAGAGGTCGAGGCACAGGTTGCGGATGAGCCTACATCAGCAGCGCAGGGAACAACCACTACTACTACTGCAGCCGTGCCCTCAGACGGACCAAGCGATGTTAAAGCAACACCTCCACCACCTGCTTATGCCGCGAAAGCAAAGGCGTCAGAAGCAGCACCAGCGCCTCAACAACAACAACAAGAGGGAGTCGTATCGCACCTAACACAAGCCCTAGAAATCGGCATAGACAACTACGCCCCCGCCATGGTATCCTCATACATGCACAACCGAACAGACAGCACACCCACAACCCTCGCCGACGACGACTCGGACTCTTCCTCCACCAGCTCCTCCTCAGCAGCCTCCTTCATGAGCGCCGAAGAGATGCGCCGCCAATCCACCGCAGAAGAAACACCCCCCACAGCCAAACCCCTCTCCGACGACTCAGCAGCAGCCTCCACCTCCCAAATCTCCCTCGCCTCCCTCGACACCCTCAAAACCCAACGCAGCCCAACCCACCACGAGAAAGAAGTCCAGAAACTCGCCAAACAGCGCCAGAAACTAGACCGCAAACTCGCCAAGAAGCGCGAGGACGAACAAGCCCGCCTGCGCCG
>Ga0265797_10001859_pt1 | contig 36594 bp, 41 predicted proteins | sample P2T30metagenome_FD_192433 | JGI IMG/M metagenome (GOLD analysis project Ga0265797, IMG submission 192433) | Plant litter microbial communities from East Loma Ridge, Irvine, California - P2 T30 | ecosystem: Environmental > Terrestrial > Plant litter > Unclassified | place: USA: California...
GCCGATCGTTGGCGATTGGCGCAAGGAGAAGAAAGCGGTTACCGAAGCGGGCGAGGCCATCGAGGATGCTGGAGAGCAGGCGGAGCGGCGTCCAGCAGCTGCCAGTAAGTTTGTGAAGTTGCGAGAACGCCGAGAAATCTACTGACAGTGTACAAGGCATCTGGACCGAGCTGGCTCTCGCATATGGCATTCACAAGACAGTTGTGATCTTCCTCAGAGTGCCGCTTGCTGTAGCTCTGACACCTAAAGTTGCGAAGATACTACGAGGATGGGGCTACCAAGTTGGCCGGAAAAAGAACTAATAATGATAAGACGTACAAGAGGTGGCTGCTGAAGGAACAGGTACTCGACTCCATCTTTCGCATTGTATAAAGACATGTAAAATAAGCCGGCGGCATTTGTGGATTGCGATGATGTATATAAGAAAAGAGAAGGGATAGATGTACTGATAAATCTGTAGAATACAAGCTAAAGAAAGGCCTAGACGATCGTTGCACATATGCCTGTTGTTGTCTGTTTCGTGCATGCTTGATCTCAGCACCGAGCAAGAGTTCCATTATGCAAGTTCGTTAAGCACAAAGCACTTTGCGAACTTTGAGCATTTGGCATCCGGTTGCACTCAACCCTACCTCCGTACCTGCATTGATAGCTTCTACGAAACATCTCCGATGATTCGGTCAGCTTCCGACGAGGCGATATGCCTGCACACCTGTTGCAATCTAACAAATCCTCAGAGAACAGGTCCACTGCTACGGTGTCATCGCGCCACAGGGTATCGCAAAGACTAGAAGGCCATTCGTAATCCTTAGGGTCTTTTCTGTGAACAGATTTCGTTATTTCGTCATCTTCATTGGAAGAAATACGGGCAACAAAATAAGGTATGCAAGGGTGTCTGTCGTCGTTATCTTTTTCCGGAGGATTCTCGACGTGATCGGACTTGGCGCCCGACGACAACTCTATTCACGCTGTCTTCTCCACTTCCAACGTCAACCTTGTCGACGCTCAGGTACTTGATGGTCTCAGGCAACACACAGTTGTCTTCGTTTACTCGATCTTTCTTCGGCTGCTTGTTTCAATCTGCAGACTGGGTCTTATCCGCTATACATCCTGGTAACAACCAAAGTTAGGATAAACGGACAATCGGAACACCGGACAGGGCTGGACTTACGTCACTTTATATTGGAGTGGAGAGTGCCTTGTATGTCTGCCAATATGATGTGACACTATGCGCGGACACCTTCGACCCTTTCTGCTTGCGTACGCGGTCTCGCGGTCTGACTTCAAGGTCCGTACTGCTTGTCCCACCGCCGAGAGGCCAGTACGGAGAGAGTTTGGACCCAGACAGTGTGCATCGCGGACAGCCTCAATGGCTCATTATTGTGTACCGGCCCAACTGACTCCTGAGATAGAAAGGCCGAATCACGTAGATAGATAGACATGGCGGCACCAACAGATATGGCAGCGACAGCTGCCAATGTCCAGCCTCCTAGCGTCACGCCTAATAAGAAGCCACGAAAGAACCCAGCTCGTCGCAAGGCTGATAGAGCAAATTCGAATGCGAACATAAATCAGCTGAAGGATACTACCGCGTTGTCCAAAAGCTCCATTGTCGTCCCTTCACCGTTAACCCGACAAACCAGCGCGCCCTCTGTCCTGAACGACACAAAAGCCAATCGACCTGCTTTACAGAGCAGGAAATCAAGCATTGCATCCTCAGCACCCACAGCACCTCCGTCGTCTACGATACCTTTCTCGCCAAAACCAAGCGATAGCACCAGATCTCGGGTCAAGCAGCAACAAAAACCCACAACCCCTATCGCCACTCCACCCCGCCCCTCATTCCGTCGCAGCCACACCGCCAGCTCCTCCCTAGCCTTCAATGCTCCCGCCCTCGTAACTGGAGGCCTAATAGGCTGCGCCGCCGGCGCCGCCATCCTCATGGCCGTGCACGTTTGGTACGACTTCGCGGGCGTCAAAGCCGCCATCGCAACCGCTCGCGCCGCTCGGATGTGTGTCGACAACTTGAGCGAGGAGCTCATCACGAGTCTGAGCGTCGGGACATATAGCACGGACGAAGCGCTCGATATATTGCGGCGGACGACGTTGGCGTACGCGAGTATGATACCCGACGGAGCGCCTGTCGTCGAGCGGATCTTCCGCGAAATCAGTCTTGTGCGGCAATCTCGAGGGGCTGATGTTGATAAAGTGCTTGCTGGGGCTTATGATGAATTGAGAGCTGCTGGCGATAAGGGCTTGTCTGCTGTTGAGACTAGGAACATTGTGCTTAAGAATCTGATGAAGTTGAGTTTGTTTGCAAATCGGGCGACGCAGGATGTATTGACGAGGAATCCGAGGTTGAAGCCTTTGAGAGATGGGGCTGTGAAGGCGTTGAAAGAGCCACCGAAGGACAGGGTGCCAACTACTAAAGTCAATTTAGTGGTCAAGCATAAGTGATTCGGGGATCTGGGAGATTTGACGAGTAACGATGAATGCCATGTCATGCTACAATTTGCGGTGAGATGATTTCAGTATATCGTATCTTGCAACCGTCTCTACTTAATGTCCGATTTGGGATGCTGTTTGATATGTTTGGCACAGGATACGAGTTCGTGACAATGATTTTGTCGGAACTTGGAACGTTCCATTGATGAACTAATGAAGTCGACCAGTCACTTCAAAAAGTAGATGGGAGATATCATGAAAGTCACCTGGCGTATTCTAACAACATTGGATGGTAGATACATGTAAGTTATATGTAGATCGAGAACGTGAAGGGTTCGTGTTTGGGGTTACAATTCTGTTCGATGACGCACTATGCCGATCCTTCCATGCACGCCCAGACACTTGCGCTCCTTCCTGATGTCTTGGATGTAAGACTATTATCTTCTCTTCCATTACCTACCACAATTGCAGCACCTAGCAAGTCGAATGCAACTCGGACACGCCTCAATTGTCTAGAGCCAATCTTGACGTGCCCGATTTGCCGTATCAACATGTTTGTCGCCATCGGTGAGGTACTGTAGCGTGCGGCGAAATCTGGCCGGTTCGCACGTTTCTGTTGCGTCAATGGCATTTGCTACCAAGGGTAGAAATACCTCTGTCTCGCTCGAATGATTGAGGCATCTCTTCTTCCATCCTCAACTAATATATACATCGAACATGTCATCTCAAACAAGCATCCTCATCGCTGGTGCCGGCATTGCTGGACCTGCTCTCGCAATCCTTCTGAATAGAAACGGCTTCAAGACTACGATTGTTGAGCGGGCTGAGAATCTAAGAACCACCGGCCAACAGATTGATGTCACTGGACCTGGCGTCGAGCTCATACGGCTTATGGGCGTTGAAGATGCCATCCGCTCTCGCACCGTCAAAGACGACGGACTGAAGTTCGTCGACGCCAACAACAAGACTTTCGCTTCTTTCCCAGTATCGGACAGCACTGCCAGTCTTGTCCGGGAGATCGAGATCATGCGCGGTGATATGGCGGATGTCTTCTACCAGGCTACCAAAGACGAGACGGAGTACATCTTCAACGACCGCGTTGCATCGCTCACCGAATCTGAGAAAGGAATCACTGTCAGCTTCAAGAATGGCGGTGATAGGACTTTCGACCTCGTGGTAGCCGCCGATGGACTCAGCAGTCGGACTCGCGAAATCGCCTTTGGCAAGTCCAAGGATGCTTGTGTCAAAAGCCTAAACCAATGGACTGCTCTGTTCCTAATCCCCCACACTCCAGAGGATGGCACCTGGAGTCGCGCCTACAACGCACCAGGCGGTCTCGCTCTCATCCTCCGCCCAGACATCAAACGAAAGCGAACGAGCGTCTACCTTGGCCAAGGCACCCCAGACGTCTCTATCGTTTCCAAGCCAGTCGAAGAACAGAAAGAGCAAGTCCAGCGGCTCTTTGCCAACGCTGGCTGGGAAGCACCTCGAATCCTATCGGAAATGGCCACAGCGGACAACTTCTACGTCCAGCAGACTGCGCAAGTCAAGATGGACTCTTGGTCTACAGGGCGCACAGTCCTGCTCGGCGATGCAGGCTATTGTCCAGCGCCTGTCAGTGGGCTGGGAACTACCATGGCTCTCGTTGGAGCATATGTCCTGGCAGGCTGTTTGATCACACACGAGCACGATCTACCAAAGGCACTGGAACAGTACGAGAAGCAGATGCGCCCATTTGTTGATTCGGCGCAGTCGCTTGGGCCCGGCGTCCCGGCCATTGCCACCCCGTACACTGATTGGGGCATCTGGGTGTTGAGAACGGTCCTTGCAACTGTCGGATCGCTTATGGGTGCTTCACGCGTCACTGGTTTTGGTACGGTGCTTGGATGGGCGTTATGGCCCGTGACACTGGCGCTGAAGCAAGTAGGGTGGCTGGGAGGCGTGGAGAGCATGCCGCTACCGAAGTATGAGAAGATGAAGAAGATCTGAAGAATTGCATGTTCGAGAGCGGTTTATACGCGAATCCCCGTCCGTCTCCATGGCGCTCATGCAGACAATGAGCTTGCTCAGTGCAGCCGGGAGCGCTCGCGAGGACACGTGCCCTCGAGATTAGTATTGATGGGTGGGAATGGTACTGAGTTTATCATAATACAGATATGGAATTCGTCACTTAACATCTTGCACGGCAAAGAAAGCTGTCATTTGATTGTGTTACGCAGAACATCCCGCACGGGCTGTGCACATGAGCTTTGCTTCAAGCTCGACACAACTTTCACGTCTTCACCACACACCATATTTTCGAACATGCGAGGCTTCATCAGTAGTACCCGCAGCTTGCTGACTCGCCATCATGTCCACTGTAACATCACACGTGCTCCATTGGCGCCCACACTGTCAACAAAACGGCGGGTGCACCAAGGTGAGCACATTCAGCCTGGTGCCACATTTGTTTGCATCAAGACACTGACACATTACAGCCATGGGTGACCGTCAAAAATTCCATCGCTACACCCGTGGGCGGTTCGTCTGCGATGAGGCCCTCAACATGGCCAAGCGCTACGTCGACTTCGACGTCCATGAGCTCCAAAGGGTCGCGGCTCAGGCAACAAAGTCCGAGTCTTGCGTTGGTGTCGGGAAGCTACCCGAGGGTTTGAACAGCAAGGCTTTCCTGATGACAATGAATGATGGAGCTCAGGTAGTCGCAAAAGTCCCGAACCCGTGCGGAGGCAGGCCGCATTTCACGACAGCGAGTGAGGTTGCTACTATGGATTATGTAAGTTGGCCCATGTTATTCAGGCGCTCAGTACTGACTGGATAGGTGCACAACAAACTCGGCATACCTGTACCTAAAGTGTATGCGTGGTGCTCGCGTGCACAAGATTCCCCGGCGAAGGCCGAGTACATCATCATGGAGAAGGCGAAAGGCATCCCGCTGCAGTCAGTTTATGACAACCTGAGTCTCAAAGAGCGCTGGACACTAATACAGGCTATCGCGAAATATCAGCAGTCCTGGAGCGAAGCGTCGTTTGAGAAGTACGGCAGCTTGTACTACGAGACGGATCTTCGATATGCGACTCCAGAGGAGACGAGCTCGAGACCGAATGAGGCCACACGATGCTCTGAACTTGCAATAGGCCCGACTGCTGGAGTTGAATGGAACCAATACGAAACACTGCAGGTGAAATTCGATCGTGGTCCTTGTAAGTCGCTCGTTTCAGACAACACCGTTTAGATCTACTGACAGAAACACAGGGAACACGGCCCCGGAATACTTCCAAGCCATCACTAAGCGAGAACTGCTATGCATACGACAAGTAGACAAACTGCCGCGTTCGATCCTCACATTATGCGGCCCTGGTCTCCACAAATCCTCAAGGACGAGGAAAGAACAGGCCGTCATGTGCTACTTCGACATACTAACCAATCTACTGCCCCAAGACCCAACACTACTGCGACCAAGCCTCACTCACCCAGACTTCCACATGGAAAACATCTTCGTCAACCCCGACAACCCATCAGAAATCACAGCCATACTCGACTGGTCCTCAACAGAAATCGCTCCGCTTGTAATACAAGCCAAGCCGCTCGAAATGATAGAATACGAAGGCCCTCAGCTCGAAGGTCTAGAACGACCAAAGTTGCCAGCAGATCTTACAGCCAGACCAGACGAGGAACAGAGCTGGGCGAGGATCTTGTACCTCCAGCAATCACTGGTGGCGCTTTACAGGACTGGAAGTGCTTCGACTTCCAGGACACGCCGGAGTTCGCATTCTTGACCATTGCGAGAACACTGCTTCAGGAAGGCGAAGCACCGTACCTTGCGCGAATCACCGAGTTGATAGAGTCCGGCTCCGACATCGTAAAGCTGTCTGGTCCCGCTGATAGGTCGTCGCAAGCCAGACGAGCTGCTTTGCTCGCTGATAGGGACAGCATACTGCGATATGCGGAAGCTGCACAGGCTGGATCGGATGTGATGGAAAGAATCAAGCAGACAATAGGCGACTTGTTTCCAGAACAAGGACTTGTAAGGCATGAACAGTACGATGAGGCGAAGCATGCCCTAGGCCAGATCAAGGAGCAAGTGATTGCAGAGTTTGCTCGGAGTGAGGAGGATAGGGTTGCTTGGCACCAGTCGTGGCCTTTCGATGATTGAAGCTGAAAGCCCACACACAAGAATTGCAGCGGGGCGTGGTGTTTTATTTTGAGGAATTCGACATGGCCGGTGGGAAGAGCTTACAGCAACGTCAAGGGCCAATAGCACATGCTAATAGAAGAGTTCGCCCCGGATGAATACAAGAAATGCACAAGTGAAGGGCTTCATATGTAAGCTATGTACAATAAATACCCAGCCGCAAGCATCCCTCGATTGTCGTCACGAAGGGATCGTTGCCACTCCACCCGGTATCGTTCAGCCAGCTAAAGACCAGACCAGATCAGCAGAGTCGCTTAGCAGTTGTTGTAGATGGCTAGAGAAAATCGTCAGCAAAAGAATCTAAAAAAAATCAAGTAGGGTGCACATACCGCCAGCGAAAAGAGCGTAAGAGTCAGCGTTGATAAGAGCCTGAGAGGCAGTAAGACGAGTGGAAGCAGCGTATCCGTAAGCGTTGTCAACAGTGCCGGGGCTGTAGACGGCAGGAGCGTGGGTGGACTCGTGGAGGACGGTGGTGGCCTGGTCCTGGCCGTAGCAGTTCCTGGTGAGGGGAGTGAGCTGGTTGAAGAAGGTGCTGCAGTAGGCGATGACGTTGGCAGACGGGAGGGTGTAGGCGAGGACACCGGCGGAGCAGGCGCCGTAGATGTCGGTGCAGTAGGTGCGAGTGACACCGCCGGTGGTGGAGCCACAGTCGTTGGCAACAGCACGGAAGCGGGCGGCGACAGTGGTACGGGAGGCGGTCTTAAAGAACTCCTGGAACTTGGTGGCTGAGCCGGAAGCGGCTGCGGTGGCGGCGTTGGAGGCGAGGCTGCGGCAGTTGCTGATAGCAGTGCGGATGGCAGAGCCACGGGTACCGGTGCAGTCGCTCTGGACAGCGGTACGCTTGCTCAGCTTGGACACAGCGGTGGAGATGGTGGCAGTCTTCTCGGCGTCGACATCAACGTTGATGGGCTCGGCAGAGTAAGCGAGGACATCTCCGGTGAGCTCAGTGGAGCCTTCCTCAGCATAGAGGAAACCACCAGCGGTAGAGACGGTGTAGGTGCCGGTCTCAGAGAGCTCGTACAGCTCAGCAAGTTCAATCTCAACCTCGATGGTCTCGCCGGCCTTGATGGTCTTGAAGACATCCTCAGGGAGGCCAGTGTAAGCCATACGCTGGAACAGACCAGTGAAAGGTGTGGATGCCGAGGCCGAAGTGACAGTGAGCTTGTCAATTGGCGCATCATCGAGGAAAGACTCCTTGTAGAACAGCTTGTAGTCAACTTCAGCGGCGTTGGTGAGCGCGACCTTGACCTTGCTGTCCTCAGTGTGAGTAAGCTTGACGGAGAGAGGAGAGTCCTTCTTTGCAAGATCAACAGCCGCAGAGCTGACGGTGGTGGCCAGAACCGCGAGGCATGCTAGAGAGTATCTCATGTTGACGGATTGAGGTGGCTGGATGGAGCGAATGACTATGCTGATGGACTGGAACGAACGATGCTGTTGCTGTGTTGTGGGATGGTTGTTTCAGAGCGAGATATCCCGTCTTACTTATACCCTCATGGCTTCGTCCAAGAGATATGAGTGCTCACTCTATGTCCTCATCGCCTCAAGCGCCAGCTTGCTTTGTTCGAGGGTTATCATTCATCTTGGCATGTTGCACAAGTTAGATAAATTGCTCCGCAGGTATGCTTGGCTGGCGATGCTAGATATGGCAGGTCAGTGAGGTAGAACTCTTGGTAGAACTCTTGGAAGAACTCTTGGTATAATTCTACTTGTCGAGTGGTGGAGAGTGAGATTGTGATACAGATGCAGGCCAGGCCGAGAGATCGGCAAGTAGGACGAAACATAAATCAGTAGCAAGGAGCGAAAGGGGAAGTTGCCCGGCGCGAACGAGCGAGCGTGCGCCAGGGCAGAGCGTGGGTTCTGCTTTGTCTTCGGCGGTACCTTTGTATCGAGAGGCTTGGTAAACAAGTACAAGCTGTGGAAGGGTAGGAGTGTGGGGACGACTAGCTCTGTCGCAGAATGCGAGTGAAGCCACTCTCACGCATGGCGTACAATGGCTGTCCGCACCGCACCGCGCGGGAGGATTGCTGTATGATATCTCCCGAGATCGCCGCCAGGAACAATAGTGACTTGGGTAGCGACTTCTTGGTATTTTGAAAAGCTGCATACTACAAAGGACGGCGTGATTCGCTATCAGCTTGGCCAGCATGCGAACATGTTCATTGGAGGAAGCACTTGGCTGTTAGCCTCCACAATTGCACTGACTAGCCACAGTAGTTAGAAGTGCTCCTTACGCGATAGCTGTAAGTTCACGATAGGCGACATATTGTCCATCGAGGTAGTTCCAGAAGCCAGCCTCATGTTGCAAGTTACCGCTTAGGGAGTTTCACGGGCAATTTAGTGACCAATTACAGCGCAATGTTAGTGACGACGGCAAAGTACAGGAAGGCCTGGTCGACATGGCTCAGGTATGGCTCAAACATCACAAGACTTGCGGAGGCGAGAGAAACCATCCTTGACCTTCCCATGAAACGAGAGGGGTTCGAGACGGGTAGGGCGAAGTCTTGGGAGCTGGATAGTAGTCTGAGGAGGCTGAGGGAGGCTCTCCAGGATCGACAGAGAAGATCCCAAGTTTGAAAAGTGGACCGGCGAAGAAAGGGTGGTGCTGCTGATGAGGTTGCATTGTTGTTATCACGCGATGGCGCGATAGATGAAAGTTAATGAGCGACATTGCTTTGTACCAATTGACGTTGGCAGAAGTGATGTCCATCAAGATCTCCTTTCGGCGGCTCTGTTAACGCCTTCCTCTCCTGGCCGGCTCCTCCGCTCGCTAGCGCCTTGGCACGTGACTCTAAAACACGCCCAGCTGCTTGCTGTACTTCAACTGCATTTACATGCACCCAATCACCATTGCGTGCTCCAACATCCGGAAGACACTTTTCCGTGCTGCTATCGACGAAGTCCACTGCCACATGCTGGAAAATGCCTCTCACCAGAAGATGATAGTGGACAGGGGAGTGCATGGCGCTGCATGAAACAGCCTCTTTGCTCTTCGCTTCCACCATCACTGACGCCATGTGACACTCTGCCCTCAGCCTTCTCCTCTTGACGACTCTTATCGCAAAGTCGCCTTAGTATATGCAGGCAGCCGCGTAAAGCCTTCAATATCCACATCTTCTCCACATCCACTAGTATTATACCGAGGTGACATACAACTCACTACTGCTTTCTTCACATCTAGCGCCTGCCAGCCCAACCCAGACAAACTGTCCTCTCGCGCACGGCCATCTCCGACACTGCACTAGCTCAGCCCGTCATCATCATCTTGTGAACCACCAGGACCGCCTCCAACTCTTTGAACAAAGATACTGCACCATACCTCTCATGGCCCTCCGGACAGCCATAGCAGCAACCGCATTCCTAGGCACCATCGCCACACTGTACCACGTCACCACCTCTCAGACATCCATCATGTCATCTCTTGCTTCCGACCAAGCACCTCTTCGCGATGTGAGCGTCGAGCTCTCCTCAGCCGACGCTCCTCTCACCATCAAAGTCACCATCCGAAACGACTCACCCGACAAGACATTCTCTTTCCTGAGCTGGGACTCGCCCTTCGACCCCCAAGCCATCAACACTGGTGTTCTCATCCTCAAGGATGCTGAGACAGGCGACGAAATCCAAGGTCCTGGCCTTAAGTTGAACAGAATGTTGCCACCACCCCGCGACGATCTGGTCGAGATCAGCCCGGGAAAGTCTGCCACCAAAGAACTCGGTCTGAAATCTCCCTGGGTTCCGACTGATGGTAAGAAGTATCAGATTCAGCTGCGCGGCAGCTGGAGAGCTGCATGGGCGAAGGCGGCGGCTGATGTTAGCGATCGAGAGCTCCAATCGATGGGAAGTGATGGTTCTTCAAAGTCTTTCGAAAGCGGGCACTTGGAGATGCAGCTGAAGCAGTAAGATGTAAATATTATGCTTATGAACTCATACGTCAATGTAGCCTTGTGAACCATGGAAGCCTTTTTCACTACTAGGCTACCAGATTACCTTTGTCCGAACCATTACCTGCCAGAACTAAAAGGAGTTGAGCAAGAAAGCTTGCTTCATGCATCATTCGTGAACGCCATAATCATCGCCTTCGACCTTATGAGAGCCCTCTAGAAAAGACAGCCTGTCTGGTCATTCTTGATCACATTGTCCAAGTTGGAACCCAGCAGACCAGCTCTCGCGATCCAAGCCTAGTGGAATAAACATTAGGATCTCAATACCATTTACTGCCGCGACGAGAGTACTTACATCAAGAACAGAGTCTTCCACCTCGCGCTCACGGCTCAACACGAACAGCGTCGTGAAATTGCTCGACTGCACAATGGCAAAGTCTCCGGTGTAATCTACCACAAGTCAGCTAACATCCAAACACGCATCAACAACCGCACAGCGGCCTTTCTCAGAGGAACTTCGTACCCTGTACAATGTAGTTGGGACCAGGGCAGTCCGGACCAGGCTGGCCAGGGAATCCAACCTGGAACACACCAGTAGCGCCATACGTCGGGTTCGCCGGCGCAGCGGTACCAAGAATGTTCACGGCCTGGCCTTCGGCTTGGCAGGTGTTGTTGACGGCGACGGTGCCTTCGTCCTGTTGGCCGTTAACGTCAGCCGAATTTTACCTTCCACCGATCTTCTCGAAGAATGGCTTGTGTATATGTGCGCGAGAGACTCACGTTAAGCGAATACTGTGCCTGGATACACTTGCACCCAGCAGTGAACGGCGCCACTGTGCCGGCGACCTGGAACCATTTTCCTAGGTATGTCTCGAGTTGGAAGCCGATGTCGGCTTTGGGGTAGTAGCAGTGTCCGTCCCAGGAAGAGGGCACGGCGTTGATGGTTTCTTCTGAAGTGGCCAGGGCGGCGAGCGCAAGCGAGAGGGATGCCGTGGTGAAACGCATAGTTGCGATTGTGGGGCTGTTGGTTTGACGTAGATGAATGTATCAGGTAAAGAGAACTGGAGGGCTTGATGATTTATGAGCGGGAGGTGAGAGTTTCGGATTGATGAGAATATATATGATTCTGGAGACAGAGCCCTATTTTGATTTCTTACGTATACATAGAGATGGTGGTACATTACTTCATCGTTCATAATGTGCTTCGCAGCAGCAGTTGGAAGCGTATACGCATTTGTTACGGATTGGGATAGTTGGTAGTCCATGACGAAAGCCGAGACGGTGTGCTCTCGCTAAGCGAAGTGTAAAGCGTGGGCTTCCAGAGGATGCGACGATGCGAAGATGCGATCCATCGTGGCCGAGTGATCGATGTTTCTATAAACTCCTGTTTACGCATCAACAATAACGTTATAGCCTCTGGAAGAGATTCGAGATCTGCAATGAGCAACGTACATAAGATACCAACTCTGCTTATCTTTAGCTATCTATCACAAATTAATTACAGATGGAATTGAGATCGCTTCTACACCGAGGCCCAACAGCCTTGCCAAGCATAAATACACCATGCACGTCATCGCCATGTTTGTTTCACGGCGCCACGCGACAGACTCCGGGGGATCCGGATGCCAATGTGGAGTTTGTCTCTGTTTTGCTCGCTTACGAACATATTGACAGTAATGGAGTCATGCTGGAAAGGAGAAGACTCGGTGCTTGGTGTTTGACTACGCGTCTCGTCGGGGTTGTCGGCGACAATTGTGGTACGGAGTATAGTGTGAGACTGGAAACAGCAAATGGCCCGCTCGTCGACTGTGTGTGGTATGGATACTGGACATCGGAAATATGTGTTCATCTCTGACTTCTAGCATGATTATCGAAACAAAAGACGCACTCGTGAGCTTCTGCTCGTTCAAGCTTTACCCAACAGCTCGAGATACTGGTTGGTGAGGTCGACGACCATATCTTCGAGCGACTTCAACTTTCGTCCAAGCACTGCCTCGGACTTGCGTGCATTGGAGACACCAGGCTTCGACTTCTTGGTCCCAGTGGCCGAGAATTTTCCTGACGCGACGGCCTCTGGGAACTTCTCGGCGGCAATCTTGGGCACGTTGTCCCAGGTGATGTCTGTGTTGGTCAGCGACTCTGTCTTCTCTTAACAGCCATAGTGTGAGTGGCTTACCTCTGCTGACGAAGAAGTTCTGGACGGGCTTGCTCTTGGCGACTTTATTCTGGTCGAGAGCAAGGACATGGAGCCACGAGGCATCATCTACGTGGACGGAAACGCCGATCTCTGGCGGCGTAGTCGGGTCTGAGTCTCCGGTCAAGAGGTTGAGGAAGACGGCATTGGTGCCGTCGTAGAGCTGCTTTGGCGTGCTTGCATGGACGTTGCGTCCGAGGACATACCTGGGGATTGAGTCAGTATCCCATTCAATCTCTTTGACTGATACTATGACCAGCCGACGCATGCGACAACAACGTTACTCACGAAGGATAGATGTTGACAATGTTAAACGCAGGCGCTTGCTCCGCCATGAACCTGTCAGAAGCATTCAGCGCCGCAACTTTGGAAGCTGTGTAGGCCACGAATGGGTTGGCGAATGGTGCTTCCAACTCGGGAACTCTGTCGTCGCCGGATGCGATGTGACCCGATGGCGGATCGTCTGACGGGAAGAGTATGGCTGGAGGGACGATGGCAACAGTGGACGAAGTGATGACCACGCGCTTGACGGTGCCAGATTTCTGTGCTGCTTCGAGCGCGCGCAAGGTCGCGTTGACTGCCGGGACAATCAACTCATGATGTTGACGCTCTGGTGGGATGTATCCATGAAGTGGAATAGGGGAAGCCAAATGAACGACGTAGTCTGCACCGGCCGCGGCTGAGTCCAAAGCACCAGGAGCCAGGAGATCTGGAACGACGGCGAACTCTGCTTTCTCGATGCCCGCAAGGTTGATATTGTCGAGCAGATTCTGTTTCTTGTCGTCACTGCGCACGACGATGCGGACGTGGTAGTTCTGCTGGAGCAGAAGCTGCAAAACGCGACCGCCGATGAAGCCGGTGGCGCCGGTTATCACAACGAGTTCTTTACCCATGGCAATGCTCGAGAGAATCTGGATTGAGGTCTGGGCTTGGTGATGGTGCGTTGCGTGAGTCTCTTGTTGAGTTTAATGATCATCTGAGCCGGAAGCCATCTTTTATGTGTTCGATCTTCACATGTTGACAAGACGGGTAATTGGATTGCTTGCAAATCAGTATGGCGTTCAGGTTGGGTGATTAGCAAGATGTTGCTGGAGCTCCGATACCATGGCGGCTTACGCGATGCACAGAGTTGTTGTTGTTGTTGTTGTTGTTGTTGTAATCAAGGCAGTAGCATCGCCCACATTGTTTGCAAGAGATGACCAGTTTTTGCACCTGACTGGAACGAAATCATCTTGCAGAGCATGGCTTATCCAGCATAGGAGGTCCGATCAGCCAATGAGTTGCTCCTTCCTCCCTCTCAGATACAATGCGATACGAGACACATCTTTATTTGTGATCGTCACACCATCGGCTTAGCAAGGCATCTACTGCAACAGTATAAGCCTGGCGTTGAGCCTCTTGATAGTTGAGAGGAAAGGATTAGTGATCACAGCCGAGCTGGACTGGACAGCTTCTGAGCGGTTGAATACTCCTTCCTCCAACCACAGGTAGTTGTCAGCCGTGCCACTTCAGCGAGGTGAACACATGTAGACCATTCCGTGTGATCTCAAGGGACATACATTCAACTCCTGAGCTCAGTGCCACATGATGACAGCGATGTACTTTGTGCGACACTGCGCGACAAGACTTCTCGCCACTCACCACTGCCACGTGGAAAGCAGCTCCAAGAAACATTTGGCAAGTACACATCACCTTCGGCAAACCGAACCGGGCCGGGCACGACTGGACCTCCCCAAAAATGTCGCTACCATTGTTTACTACCTAGGTAATGAATGTTTCCGCGATGCGCAAACCCTTGAATGCTTGATCCTGGAGACAATACTACATACCCTCGTGCATTACGATATTCACCTAGCAATACCGTCATTCCTATGGCAGACGATCTCGGCCGCGCCACGCTGGTGCGCAATCCGGAGTATGAACGTAATGGCTTGAAGTCGTACGTGCGTGCTCTTCAGAAGTACGGCATCACACCGACCGTGGATGGCCCATACAGCGGTCGTCCTGGTGAAGTCCAGGTAAGTCAAGCACTCTTGCGAGAGGCCTTTCGGTCGTGCTAATCCTTAGCAGGTCGAAGATGTCGAACACAACACATTGTACATTGCCGAAGTCGGTATCGGGACGCCACCACAGACAGTCAAGCTGAACTTCGACACTGGATCTGCCGATACGTGGGTTTAGAGCACCCTGCTTCCGGCGGACATCTGCAAAGACGGCCGCCACGCCATCTTCGACCCGACGAAAAGCTCTACTTGGAAGGACGACAAATCCAGCAGCTGGCAAATCGCTTACGGCGACAAAAGTACTGCATCCGGCACTGTCGGGACAGACAACCTCAACGTTGGCGGGCTGGTAGTGAGAAACCAAGCCATCGAGCTCGCCACCTCAGTCAGCCGCGCCTTCATCGACAACAGAGGTGACGGCCTGCTCGGACTATCCTTCGGCAGCAACAACTCAGTCAAACCTTTCGCAGTTGCAACGCCTGTCGAGAACATGATCCTTCAAGACGACATCCCACATCAAGCGGAACTCTTCACAGCATGGCTCGACAACAAACTCGAACCCAGCTTCTTCACATTCGGGTACATCGACGAGAAAGCCCTCCACGGCCAGCAGCCCACCTACACGCCTCTAGACAACAGCCAAGGAACCTGGATGTTCGAGTCAAGCGTCGCATCGATCAATGGAGCCCAGTACGGACGCTTCGGCAACAGAGCCTTGGCAGACACAGGCACCACTCTCTGCTTAGTATCCGACTCCCTGTGCGAGAAGATCTACAGCTCCATCCTCGGCGCCACCAAAAGCGCCACGCAGCAAGGCTGGATCTTCCCAACCCCAACCGACCTCTCAACTCTCCCCAAAGTCGCTTTCTCTGTCGGCAACGCCCTCTTTCACATCAAGCCGGCGGACTTTGCGTTTCAGGACCTCAGCGACGGCACAACCTACGGCGGCATTCAGTCTCGTGGAAGTCAGGACTTCGATGTCCTGGGCTGTGTCTTCCTGCGCTGCATCTACGCCATTTTCGACCAGGGTAACTCGCGCTTCGGGTGTGTTGAGCGAGACCTGCCGCCTTCGGGCAAACCTGAACAGCCAACGACAGATCCGGACAGACTTCTGGGGTTACCGGCGCCTTCGGAAAATTCGTCAGCACCACGAAGATCGCTCAGGAGGAGGATGACGATGAAGCTCTTGCCTTGTTGCATGGGGACCAGCAGGTCGGGGTCGAGCAAGTACGAGTAGGTGGAGGCTGCGAGGTTGTCGCAGTCGGCCTGATTACTGACTTCAACTACAATTCCTGTGAGCAAATGCGACATCGTTACGCTTTGGAACCTTGGACGCATATGTAGATGTTCTGTTATTACCATTCTACCATAAGCGAGTGTTCCGTAGGTCCTGCTCAATTACTCATGCCATCCTGAGATAAGCCCTCCCAAAGCATCGATGCATCATAAGTCATGCTCAATAAGTCATACCATCATAAGACAAGCCCTCCCGGCCATCATTAGAAATCGCTGTCGCTGCCAGAGGTACCTTCACCGTCACTGCCAGCATCGGAACTCTCCCAGCGGCTACTCACCGCATCATCATCCTCGCGACCTTCGAAGGGAGCCTTCTTCTCAACCGTCTCGTTGGCCTTCAGCTCCCTCTCTTTCTCGACCTGCTCGTTCAGCCAGAGCAAGGTCTTTGGGAAGAAATCGAAATGCGTCAGTGCATTGTGTATTCCGGGAGTCATACTGATTCCCAAGGTCTTGAACTTCTTCGCCAAGATGTCGAACTGTGTCAGGTAGTTCTGGAATGCGGCCAGCGAACGGCTCTTGGAGAAGGCGAGAGGAAGCGCTTTGATGACAGCTTCATCGACACTGGTGTGCATGACCGGGAGCGTATGATCGAACATTGCGTCGAGGCTTCCTTGGGTTGATCGCAGTTCGCATGCGGATACGGTGCGCCAGAGGAGCTCGAGAAGCAGTTTGGTGATGCGATCGGCGACGTAAGGTGCGGCGTTGGCGCTTTGAATGAGGGTGACTGTGGGTCTCGCAGCTCTGTTCTGTCGTCTGCATTTCGTCTTTTTCGTTGCAGATTTCTCGTTTGGTCCTCCAGGAGTCTCGATAGGTGCAACAGCGGGAGTACTTGGGGTATCGGCAAGTTGGACTTTCGTGGCGATGAGTTGTTCGCTTAAACCATTGTCCCGGATTTGTGATACGATGCTCTGCTCATAGGCGCGGCTGACAGGTGCATCCTTGGCAAAGTCAAGAATCGTGGTGAGGCACTGGCTCACGCGGTTGAGCGCGGCAGAGAGGAGACAGAATGTGTTTGATCCTTTGTCTGGTTTCGCGAGGGCCTTGTCGATTTTTCTCTCAAACTTGCGGCGGACCTCATGCTTGAGGTTTGCAAGTTCTATGCTTCCCGCATCGGCTTGTTGAGAGTAAGGAGGGAACCGGTCCTCATCGTCCAGGTTACCGTATGCCGGTGGCAGGTCACGACGTCCGTCATTGCGCGCACGCCTGTCCTCTACGTCGACGACTCGCAGGTCCTGAAGGTCAGATTGCTGAGTAGCGTTCAAGTGGTGCAGATGCTCCGTTTCCAGGCGATAAGACTCTATGGCACGTTGAGCACTCAAGGTCTGAGTGCGCTCCACCAAACTCTTCTCCGCCGCCTTCTCAAGCTTCACTTTGTACTCCGATGCTTCTTTCTCATGGAGCCGTTTTGCGAGCTTAGCTGCCTCTTCGACCTTTCTTAGCTTCTCTTTCTCTCGCATGATGTCCATCATCATGTCTTGCTTCACACGGTTCTGCGCCTGCTCGGTGAAGGCTCTCTGTTCGACAAGCTCAGCCTCGAGCTTTGAGATCTTCCTCTTCTGCTGCGCATGGACAGCTTTGTTGTGTTGGGAGCTCGGCTGTTCTAGTTCCTTTGGCGAAGGCTCGTGTTCCACGGACATGTGCTTCACCGAGGTGGTTGCATGCTCCAAGGATGGTACAAGCTTCTTGCGAGAGGGCTGCTTTCTGACGGGAATGGAGGTGACTTTGCCATGCTGGGCAAACTCTACGGGAGTGTCTTCGGTGGTAAGCGCAATAGGCTCAGCCGTAGTGTTGGACGGTAGGGAGCGTTTACGGCGCTTGACGGGTGGCTCGCTGCTGCTCGTCTCCAAAGGTGGTTGCTTTGGATCTTTGCGCTTCACAGCTGGAGTCTGATCAGACGGGCGAGCCAACATAGGTCGCAGGCGGGCTCGAGGACGAAGGGTGGATGAGGGCCCTGCGGAGGGATTACGTGGCGCTGATGGGTTCATGTTGTCCAGAGGTACGAGTTTGAGAGCGGACGTCAAGCGAGTGGAAGGGCACGTTGCAGCGGAGTGCTGGAATTCTGATTGGTATTTTAGCGATAGAAGACTCCGGACTCACTGGCAACAGCAGCCGGTGGTGTTGCAGACCTCATACGCTGAGGTGAGCGTGCGAGTGGAGTGTGATGTAAGAAAGTTGAGCTGTTGCATGTTGGAGCCTTTGAAAGTCAGCTGTGGGGCGCTCGCGTGGCAGCCTTGGGCTGTGACACGCGAGTAGGCGCGTAAAGTGCTGTCCGTCTTTGCTCTCTCAACAGACAACATCTCCCATCACTCTGGAATACACGAGAAGACTTCTATTTCTCCACTTATCAACGACTCAGATCCTCCAAGACCGAGCAACACTGCTGACCACACATTCATATTGCCATGGGGAGCCGATACGCGTTCGATCGCATAGCAGGAAGCGATTTCGAAGAGATAATATCGCAATATGCTGATACTGTACCCGCAAAGCTGGCTGATCTCGAAGAACAAAGGCTCTCGACGATACCAAAAGCCCTTGCTGAAAGACGAGCAGAAGGCCAAGCGTATCTAACCAAGACTGAAGTGGCCACGCTCGTAGATTGGAAGCTGTAGGTCTACACGATCTATGCATATGCTTAGATCTCCTTCTATCCGGGCCATGTTTACTAATACCATATAGCTCTCACGGTAAATTCCGCCCTTCCCTGAAAGGTCTCGTACAGCAGAATAGTGAGGAGTTCGTAAAAGAGACCACTACCGCAGGCTTTTCCGCAGATTCATGGAGTGACAGTCTGGAGATTCTTACGAAACTAAGAGGTATCGGTCCGGCCACTGCGGCTTTAGTGCTGTCTACTAGCGATCCAAAAACGTTGCCCTTCTTCTCAGACGAACTCTTTCGCTGGGCTTTCTGGGATAGCAAATCTGGTGCCGGGTGGGATCGTAAGATCAAATACTCTGTCAAAGAGTATCGCGAGCTGAAGGAGAAAGTCGATGATTTGCGAGACAGAACTGGCAAAGGAGCAATAGAAGCGGAGAAAGTTGCTTATGTATTGGGCAAGAGAGAGGCTGATCTGAGTACTTCGCAAATGTCAGATCAAGTATCGCGGGAAACTGACGCCAGTGACAACGCATCGCTCAAGTCGGTGCCCAAAGAATCGAAGGCCAGCGACAGAAACTCCAAACGCAAAGTCACTCAAGTTGCAACGCCAGATGAGCCATCGAAACCTGAGCCCAAAACGAAAAAGCAGAAATCTGTTGTACCAGCGACTTCACAGCGAGTAACTAGGTCCACCGTCAAAGCCAAACCCGAATCCTGATGATCCACCACTCTGTGACAAGCTCACTGGTCTCCTGAGCGTAGAACTTCCGCCAACCTCGCAGCAAACCCAACAGGATTCGTCGCATGACCAACATGTGCGCCAGGAAAAAGCAAAACTTCCAAGCCCAAGCGGTCCGCCAGCGCCATATTCGCGCGGAACTGGTATGCCTCCTTGTTCGACTCCTCGCCATTGACCAAAACCAGCTTGCCCTTCTGCGGCCTTAGCTCCTCATCTACATCGAACTCAGCGTTGGGGTAGGCCATGAACTCGCGCTCGAACCAGTACATCGAATTCCAGTTGCGGCGCACGTCATCTATTGGGGCCGCTCTGATCATCCTCCCCATGCTGTCCTCGGTTTTGGTCAAGACCGCGAACTTTTCGTACGCAGGAGCCATGCCGCTGGCACGGTAGGTGGCATATATGTCTTCGGCAGATGCGTAGAGGGCCTCGAAATCAGGCAAGAAGCGGGCTGCCGGTGGCTCGTACGCAATCACAGTAGCGACAAGATTCGGATACCTGGAGAGCAGTTTGAAAGAGACTATCGCGCCGGAACTATTGCCAATCACGATGGGAGGAGTCTCGGGCGCGAGATGCTCGATGAGGCGAGCGGCGTCGTCTGCGTCGATTTCGAGGCGTTGAGAATAGTCTTGCGCGCCGGTGAGGTAGCTTTGAGAAAAGCCTCGTCCTGGAAAAGGGTGTCAGCACAACTGTTGGGAAAGAACCTCATCCAAACTTCGCTCGAAGCTTGAGAATGGACGTACGATCATAAAAGACAACCGTGTAGCGATCTTTCAACGCCTCGCTGAACCTCCGCCAGACCTCGCCGGAGCCATCGCCGCCGTGGATTGCAAGCAACATCGGGCCATCGCCGACGGTCTGGTAGTGCAGATCTGCGCCAGGAACTATGAGGGTCGGCATGGTCTTGTTTGGGTGAAAAGCGGCGTTCTGGTTTTGGTTGTTGATGAGGTGTGATCATGGATATATCGATATTGAACAGCTTTTATCGAAGCAACGTTCGTCTTGGCAGAGAATCGTCAGCGAAATCCCGCTTGTCGCATTCGGTCTGCGGTGTTGATGTGCGCATACCATATATCCGGAGCGTCGTATGTCCGGAGGTTCGACGATGCGCATGGGGCTGAGCCTGTGTGCTCGATGCGAAAGTTGGATAATTAGTAAGAATCTTGCATGGCTCTCTGCGGCACACGTACTGTATTTATTGCACTTGCGCTGACTGGCTACAGTAACGTCAAATACATGAGTTGTTGACCCCATTGTCGTGAAGCAGATGCTGGGGACTCTTGCGGTAAAGTCTACAAGAATATCTCGGGCTGCTGCTAGGCATGTGCATTGCCAGACCTGGTCTTTCCACCCACCCTTCTCCCAGGCAGGCCGGACCGTTCGCACTGTCGAAGATCTGTCCTGAGGCGAAGGTCCTCGAAATATGTGTCTACCAATGGCTTACTATAAGACAGGTTTAGCGCCTATGGAATTGAGAATTAATTGTCCCGACTGACATGCACTCTTCGTTGCACAGCCTGGAGCAGCAACTGACCAAGCCCTCAAAGGAAGCGCCACGTCTGGAGCGGTGACACAAATGGAACCATCTGCTGTGCTTTGGATGCCTCTGTATGAATATGCGAAAAACGATCCAAGTCAGTTGTGCGGCCGATCTCTCCCGAGTCTCAGTTTTGCTAAACTGCTGGCGCGCTTATGATCCGCAGGTCGCTCTAGTGCCTACGTCTTGACCAACCGAGCTTTCACTCTCTAGCGTCAGTGAACAACTCAACCTTGGAGTCACGCGAGTAATTACACTGTTGCTCCGCGGACGCCATGTCTCTAAGCCGAGTGGCGCTCTTGTGCCTCTGCAACCCTTCGCAGACTGTGGATGCATAACAATGCCCAGATGATCTCGTCCTCGACCTGCATGACAATAATTATCGGCACTGTGATAGGCGGCCACCTCTGCTCTGTCAGCGCGCAGCAAACATTTCGCCTTTGTCGATCTTACACTTTGTCGTGCAGTGAATTTTCAGCATTCTTTGCTGAATAACGACAGTGACGGCTCTGCAGGCTCTGCAGCATTGGTATGCCGCTTCAATGCGATACCGGTCTGTTTATACCGGGTCATGGGTTGTTTTGAACTTGCGTCAATGCAGTGAGTAGGTTGTACGTCAATACGATAAATACCACCTCTGTTCCTGCCGAACTGTTGACTCCCAGCCACAGCAATTCTCTCCAACTTCTCCATTCCCATCCCTGTCTCAAAGTCACAAACAGGAGCGATGCAATCATTCCTCGTTCGCCTATGCGCTCTTGCGCTATCTATGTCTGTCGTCTTGTTCGGCTCAGCCACAGCCGAAGCCTCGTTCACGCCAATTCTGCCGCCGTCTTACCCGTTGGCCGTCCGGAACCCATATCTCTCAGGTAGTGTATTCCAGCACATCTTACGTAGATTTCCACTGATCGTCTTTCTAGCATGGCTCCCCGGGAACGAGGTTGCGGATTTATCGACTGCCGTGGCTCAATTCTACCATGGCCAGCAGCTTACATGGTCCGTCATGGCTCGCATCGATGGCAATACGTATAGTCTGTTCGGTGTGCCACGTCCCGGAGACAACATCAAGCCTGGTACCCTCAAGTCCGCTGATTTCAGCGCGACGCACAGTGCATTCACAGTCACCGCGAAAGATGTCAAGTTTGTTCTGGACTTCTTCTCTCCTGTCTCGCCGCACAACTATACCCGACAGAGTATGCCTTTCAGCTACCTCACAGTATCTGCGTCGATCCTCAACTACGATGCAACACCGAGTGTGCAGATTTATTCCGACATGGACAACTCCTGGGTTGGCCAGTTTGGAGATGGGGATGACGATCAATTGGCATGGAACTGGAACGCGACGCAAGAGACGACCCAAGCTTCGACGCAAGTCTTCAGCCTGAGCCAAGTCGGGACGGCTAAGTACTCAGAAGAACAAGACATGGCGCTTTGGGGCACTGCTGCTTACTGCACACGCGAGAATGGCTCGAAGCTCAGCAACAGAGTCGGAAATGTCGACGAGGTCCGTGACGCATTCGCTGCAGACGGCAAACTTGGTGGTGGAGGAGAGTTCCGCCCCGGCAGCGTGTTTGCTTATAGCCAGGATCTCGGTGCACTTAAGGGAACAAGCAATGTCACCTTCGTCATTGGACACGTCCGAGATCCGGTTGTCAGCTATCATGGAAGCGACCGAGCCGGTTACTGGCAGAGTGTTTGCAAAGACGTCAACTGTGGCTGCGTGCGGGCTCTTGACGACCTCCGTGCTGCCGATGAGGAGTCGCGCGATCTTGACTCCTTCATCGCGAACGTGGATATGGGTGGCGCAAACTACAGCAATATTCTGGCACTTTCGACTCGACAAACATTCGGCACCCTTGAACTCACTATTCCTTCGGACAACTTGGCTCAGTCATCTGTGCTAGCGTTTCTCAAGGAGATCTCTAGGTAAGTGCTTGCTTGGCTGAGCCACTTTTGAGTATAAGTACTAACCTCGTCCCAGCAACGGCAACGTCAACACTATTGACGTGATCATGCCAATGGCCCCAATCTTCTACGTTCTTTCACCTGACTACCTCAGGTTGCTTCTCCATCCGGTTATATACTACTCGAATTCAGGCGCATGGCCACACAACTATACAATCCACGACATTGGCGCACACTACCCTAATGCCACCGGTCATGACGACGGAGAAGCTCAGAAGATGCCCGTCGAAGAGAGCGGCAACCTTCTGGCCCTCATGTATTTGTATGAGCTTGCCTCCGGAGACACTGACTACAAGAATCAGTTCCTCGACATGCTGGAGACCTACATGGACTATCTGGTTGAGAATGGACTGCACCCAGACAGGCAGTACAGTACAGATGACGGAGCCGGTGAAGCTGCCAATCAGACGGGCCTCGCTGTGAAATCCGCCATCGGGCTGAACGCATACGGCGTGATGACCAATCAGCCCAAATATTGCGACATCGGCCGTCAATTCGCAGACGTCCTCTACAACCAGACTTTGGGCACCGATCCAGAGCGTACGCGATTTACCATGTTCCAAGGCGAAGCCGACACCTGGAGTTTGCAATTCAACTTCTATCTCGACGTCTTGCTCAAGTTGAACACCTTCCCCACCGAAGCATACAGGATGCAGACGGAGTTCTACCCTACTGTCAGGAAGGAAGCTGGCGTTCCGCTGGACAGCAGAGACTCATGGGCTAAGACCGACTGGATGGCGTTTGCTGCCGCCACCGCAATGGCCTCAGGCGTCACCAACGAGAGTGTCAGAGATATGTTCATCAACGACATCCACGCCTACATGAGCAATGGTAAGAACGATGCACCCTTCAGTGACAAGTTCTGGACGGAGTCTAAGCTAGGCCTCGATGGCAAACAGCATGACATCGGGTCCTACGATGGGTACAGAGCGAGACCTGTGGTTGGCGGACACTTTGCGTTGCTCGCTCTAGAGGGACCGAATCAGTGGAAGGATAACGGACAGTGACGGGCATGGCAGATATATTCATTTTCGGGCCAAGATCGTAGCGCCCAGTGAGTTTGCATTATACTTTGGATGATAGCTTGCAATTGATGTTTGCCAGATTGCGATTGTATAGTACGCAAACACAAGTTTTCGTATTACTCAAGCACTTACGGCCGCTTTCAAATATTCCCATTTGCCAGTATGGTAGGCTTTATGGAAACTAACGAACACTTTGGCCGTTAAAATAGAGTGCCAGTACCTTCCGCAAAATGGACGAGATGATGTTCCTGACCATTAAAGCAATCAACTGGAAGTTGTTCATACAGTCACGCCCATAAAAAATTATGCAACTATATACCCACAAGTGTCTTCCAGTCCAATCTCAGCAGAACAGCTTATTAAGTCCTTTTCAAAATTCCGCCAGAACATGGCGTGTGTGTCTGATCGTATCATGTCCGTACAACCACGATGTGAACTTTGGGTCCAGCAGTGGACCGCAATCAACATCTTGATCGGTAGGCAATGGGTTACCGGCGAGTTTTCTGTCCCGGTGTTCCTGCTCCTCGCCATCGGGCATGTGTATAAACTCGCCATTCCGGCGTGCCTGTGACTGCACTCTCTCACCTCTCCACTTTCGGCTTCGTTCATAGTAGTACATCGCGCCTGGAATATCTCCATCAGGTCCCAGGCCATTAACGCATTCAGCAAGAGCCCCAGCGTCTTCGGTTGCCATTGCAGCGCCTTGGGCCAGGAATTGCAACATGCCGTGCGCAGCATCTCCGATCAAGACGACTTTGCCTGACTTGGATCTCCATCTTGGTAATCTCGGGACTTCTGCTAGAGCCCAAGACTTGCAGTCTCGCGCTTGGGACAGGATGGCCTTGGCCACTGGGTCGAAGTCGTGGAATCGCTGTTGAATCTCGTCCACACTGGCGGCTTTGTTCCACTCGCCAGCGCTGTCGTTGCGAGACGGGTAGGTGCCGTTGATCGCGAGGATTTTCCCGCCTTCTGCAGGATACACGATCATGTGGCGACCGGGGCCAAGCCACACATTTGTTGCAGGCTGGCTTAACAGCTCAGCAACTTGCTTGTCTGTGTTCAGCGCGTCCATCGGCGCCCACGCTCGATATGTCGACAGAGGCTGAGATAGTGCTGCTGTATCTTCTTCAGGGATGATCATCTGCCGAAGCGTGGATTTAATGCCTGGCGTGGTCAGTATGATGGTTGATGCTATTAAGACTAACAGACTGGCAAAATTACCATCAGCGATGACCACGATGTCTCCATGAACGCTCGTTCCATCCTGGAGTTGTACGGCTGGGATAGCCTCTTTGATGTCGATGACTTTCTGGCCCAAGCGAAGTTCGCAACCTGCTTCAAGGGCAGCCTTGTGCAGAACTTGCTGGTAGTCCGATCGTCGTACAGACAAGTATCTACAACTGATTTCAGCATGTCTGTCAAAAGTCGGGCCACAGAATGAGAAATCTTACGGCGTTTTCGGGGCCTCCTTAGACTTATTTGACCGCGAATGTGCCAGAACAGAGTTGTCTGCGTATCTTCTGAAGATAAACCCAGCCGGTGCGACTGCTTTGCTCTCCAGTTCGTCGAGGATGCCCCATTGCTTCAATAGCAGAGTCGCGTTAGGTGGAAGATGTATTCCAGCTCCCGTGGGAGACAGTTCGCTTGCTCGCTCGAGTATGATGACTTTGTGTCCCTGCTTGGCCAGCGCGATGCTGGCACATAGGCCAGCGATTCCAGCGCCACATACGATGATGGTCAAACTGCCTGCCATGTTGTGCGTATTGTCGTGTGATGAATGCCCTTTCAAGAATATCAAGTGATGAAGTGATGTGTGTACCTACCGTCTAAGGCGGTTTGTCGCATCACTTTTATAACATCGTTCTGGCAGAAGGTTCACTTCGCACGCATTGGCCCATGAGCCCCGAGGCTGAATAACGCTATGGACGTAGGAACTTTGGTCAATGTTGATCTTGCTAGATTCGATGACGGCCAAGAAACTTTCTTCAATGTTATCGACATCTGTTGTTTCAGCTCGCCCTTCGAATCCGGATTTGGTAATGGTAGAGCGATTGAGTCCGGCATTTCGGGCTCTCCGCTGTGAAAGTGTCAGCCCGAAAGTCCTACCAAGACCTGCAAGCCGGGCCAAGACTTGTGCCGTAAGTCCATAAGTTTGTGCGCAGCTTGTTGAATCCTCGTTGTATGACACGCCGCGATGACTTCAATCTCTCGACACACATGGCGTACATAATTAAGACCGCCATTAATGTGTGGAGACGAAATTTCTATTTCATCCGAGTGTAATATTGTCAGCGGATCTTCTTTCACACGGGCACTCAATGACTCCGACCATGCGCAAAATGAGGCTGATGAAGAAGAGCCGCTTCCTTTCTGGCTGCATATACTTGTACCCTACTATCGATCCGAGGTACATGTACAGAAGTCACTCGTGCTGAGTAGGGATCATGGCAGCTAGCAATATCCGCGCTCCGAGCATATAGTGCGCTCAGGCCAGAAATGGATCTATGACATAGTTTTGCTTTGTCAACAGTTGGAGGCTGGGTCCACAATGACTAGCTATAAGAGAACATCGCCCATCATGAGACTGAGACACAAAGCCATAGATACCTTGCCTACACTCAAGCAGTCTCCCGCAATAATGTCTGATACCAAGAAGACAGTCGCCGTCCTCGGTGCAACCGGCCAACAGGTATGTGTCACAGACCCTTGACCAGGTGACATGGAAGTCCATCAGCAACATCAATTGACATGTTCTAGGGCGGCTCAGTCGTGCAAGCTTTCTTGCAAGAGCCCACGAAATACCACGTCCGTGGTCTGACGAGAGACACCACATCAGCGAAAAGCAAGAAATTGGCCGAACAAGGCGTTGAGCTTGTCCAAGCGGATCTCGACGATGCCAAAAGCCTCCAGAACGCTTTCGAAGGCGCTCATATCATCTATGCGATGACAGACTTCTGGCAGAGCATGTCTGCAACTGTTGAGTTCGAGCAGGGCAAGCGGATCGTAGACATCGCCGCGGCTCTTCCGCAGCTCGAGCACTTCGTATGGGCCTCCTTGCCGGACGGGGAAGACTTGTCCAAGGGCCAATTTGTCAACATCTTCCATTGGCAAAGCAAAGCGGATGTGGCGAAGTACATCAAAAATTCAAAGCCAGCGTTGTGGGCTAAGACGATCGAGATCTTGTTTCCGAATTACTTCGAGAACTGCGTGACGAACGCGCCGGTGTATCTACCGGTGAAGGTAAGATGACAGCTGGTCAGAACCGCCATTGTGATGCATGGATTACTGACAACATGTTCATAGCACAAGGATGGAACTTACGTCCGCTCCTTCGTACTTCCAGGCGAAACGCCTCTCCCGAACGCTGCTATCTCCGACACTGGTAAGCTGGTCAAGTATCTGACTGAACAGAATGATGAGTTCAACAAGCGCACGATTGCTTTCAACTCTCAGTCGATCAGCGAGTCGGCTAAACTTGAGGTCCTTCACAAAGGTAAGCGGGAAACAGGCTGGCCGGACGTCGTGATTGGGGGTTCTGACAGATGTCTCTACAGCCTACAACATCCCCGTCCGCTACGAGCAGACTCCGCAGCAAGACTTCCGCAACAAGCTAGAAGCAGCAATGGGCCCGGTGACCGCACTGGACTTCACCGAGCAGTTGATGATCTTTGAAGCATGCGGCATGATTTACGATCATCCTGACTTCGTTCAGGCAAGCCAGGTAAGCCATGTTCCAGATTTTGATGTATGGGCGTGTGAACTGATGTGCTTGTAGCTCCCAGGACTCGAGTTGACAAAGTGGGAGGACTTTGTCAAGTCGAACGACCTCTTGTCGCTCATTCAGGAAGCTTAGAACGATAGCGTGACCCGGAAGCATCATCGATGAATGACGGAGAGTCCGCAACTTCTCTCAATTTGCGTGACTCTAAGAATTTATCATACACAACGCATCCTGCATATAGGTATTGACCTGCAATCCGTGCAGTAGTCTATGCGACAAGCCTCAACATCAGAATATCGAAATGTATGATCACGAAGTCACACCGCTCAACGTACAAGCTAATGCATGCATGCGTCACGACCCAAATTCCTTCTCTGACACGCCATGTTTCTTCATCTCTTCCGCTCATAGAGTACAGTATCCAGGCTCCCCAACACCGAAGTGCACAAGTACAATAGCAATATTGTTCTTGCGTAACCATCATTCGACATCAGACGCGATGTAACTCATTGGTGATGTATTGATATCATTAGAAATCACATAAAGGCAGGGTTTCGCTGGGCTTGTGAAGTACGTGTGAGGTTTCCACCACGCGCACCTCAAGTTTTGTCGTATGGATAGCCATATATCGGAGGACTGAACGTGCATTAGTCGAAAGAGGAAACTGCATCGGGCATGAGCTAGATTGCGTCGGAATAGCGGTCAACAATAAATCGCTGGACCACAATCCTGCTGAGGCATGGAAAGTAAAGAGCTGTTTGGTCGATAGACATAACGACCTGACCTCCAACACATTCTAACATTTAGCCTGCCAAAACCCTGCCAACTCGATCCAGGTCGCCGAACGTTTTCGCCGCCATCAGTTCTTGCAATGTCTGAACCCAAGGTGATCAACTATAGGGTAGGTGGAAACTGCATCGCATAGAGTGATCAAAACCACATTCGATCCTGACCAAATGCACAGGACGTCTCGAGTACCGCTGTAGTACTTTCGAACGAATACGAAATCAAAGAGGTCGATGGCATCTTCTGGGAAGTTGAAGCCACCCTCAGGGGAGGCGCGGAGTACGATCTCGTCGCGGAATTCGATCTAGACCCTATACATGTGAATGACTTCTGGGATGAGTACAAACGCACGCGTCATCCTGGCGTTGAGCTCCCACTGAGCGCAGAGCTGACAAGACACAGACGACGTTTAATTCCTCCAAAGGAAATGGGAGGAAAGCGACAAGAAGACTTCCGAAGAGATCAAGGAATGGTTGGGCCCCTATGTGAAAGCGCTGAAAGACTTGGAGAACATTGGTAAGAAGGAAATTGATTCGGGAAGAAAGATCTCAACGACACTTACTAAAATAGATCGCTTGATTTAGCGGCATCTAGTATTCCTGCTCACCGAGCTGATCGCAGTCGCCCAGGTGGGGCAGGAGTACTGGCATAGGCGTACTTGCCATGGAACAGACCAATATAGAGAATCAAGCATGATGTATCTATACCTATATTACGCGACATAAACAGCTGATGGAATGAGATGATGTCAATGGTGTCGTGAATGTGGCACAATCGCTGAAACATCTTGCCCTCGTTGCGCCTTCTCGGCTTGTCGTTTAGCGTTGCTGCCTCAGGCGCCGAACTCTCGTATACTTCCCAAGATGCCAGATTGAAGGAAGTTCCGGAGTAGTAATACCAGACGTGCCCGTTGTATAAACGTATACCGAACATGTCAGCTGCCAATGCTTCGGACTCGATAAGCAAGTCAGGTAAGACGCATCTCCATTGCTACCAAAGCTCGACCTTTCTGCTCGACATTGAACTCGGCTAACGCGGCATGCCTTTAGCTGCTAAGAAAAAGAAGAAGAGCAACAACAAGAAGAAGGCAAACGGCAAGGCGCAGTCTGGATGCGATGGTGCCGAGGTCAACGGAAGCAAAGAGCATCCAGTAGGCGGGGACGAGGAGGACGAGGACGAGGATGAGGCGCCTGAGGTGGCAGCGGTACGCTCTATGGAACACAATGTCTGAACAACAAACTGATGCACTGCTAGCTTGCACCCGCTTTGCAGCAGCTGAAGACGGAGGACAATGTGGACACGCAGTCTTCGTCAACCGAGCCATCAACGCCTGTGGATCACCCAGCTCAGAACGGATCCCAAGAAGCGCAAGACGATCAGGATGAACCTACAACCTCGAAACCTTCGACAGAGGCAGCCGTTCCCTCTGCAAACACATCGACAACCGATTCCGCGGCGACCGCTCGCTTGGACGCCATGCAGCAGGAACGCGACAACCTACGTGCTGAAGTCACACATCTACGGGAAACACTGGAGAAGCTGCAAGCAGACCAAGGTGACGAGGTCCCATCTCTGCGGGAAGAGCTTGAGCGATCACAGGAAGAGAAAGAAGAGGCCGAGACACAGTATCGCAATCTGTTGAGCAAAGTGAACACCATCCGGTCGCAGCTGGGCGAGCGCTTGAAGGCCGACGCTGAGGAGCTTGAGCTGGCACGAGGGCGCATTGAAGAGCTAGAGCAGGAACAGTCGACGACCAGCGAGGATAACGAGAGGCTACAATCTTCGATCGCCAATTTGACCAGCCAGCTGGATTCACAAGCTTCTGAGATCGATACTCTACGTTCACGGACAAATTTGTCCACATCAAATTGGGCGAAGGAACGCGACGACTTAATCTCGCGCGAGGCATACGTGCGCGAGGAGTATGAGGTTGCCAGGCAAGCGATGCAAGACTGGGAAATCCTCGCGACCGAAGAGCGATCGCGGCGCGAAGCAGCAGATGAGCGAGCACAGGAACTTGAAGAACAGCTTGCTGCACAGAAAGAAATTTTGGAGAGAGTGAGGAGCGAGGCGGACACACAAGGATCTACCGTGGATGGCCTACAACGCGCGTTGCGTGATGTGCAAGAAGAGCGCAAGAAGGAGCTGCGTGAGATCGTGGAACAATCGCAATCACAACTTGAAGACTTGCGGAAACAGGTCAAGGGTGCAGAGGAGAGCTCGTCGGAGCTGAAATCGCAGCTGGAGACAACACAGAAAGAGCTCGAGCGTGCACTGCCTTTCGAGAAAGAGGTTAAAGAGAAGAACCTACTGATTGGCAAATTGAGGCACGAAGCGGTGATCTTGAACGACCATCTGACGAAAGCGCTGCGATTCCTGAAGAGAGGCAAGCCGGAGGATAACGTCGATCGACAGCTGGTCACCAACCATTTCCTGCACTTCCTCGCGCTGGATCGCAGCGATCCGAAGAAATTCCAGATTCTTGGTCTCATCTCTGCGCTCTTGGGCTGGACCGAGCAGCAAAAAGAGCAAGCGGGTCTGCTCCGACAAGGTGCAGGCGTTGGCTCTCTTCGCGTGCCCGTCAGTCCTTTCAGGCGAACACCGTCTACGCCCGCGCTTGGGGAGTTCAATCCGGAAAGCCCAAGCGGTGCGAGTAGAGAGACTTTGGCAGAGCTTTGGAGTGCTTTCCTGGAGAGAGAGGCCGAGTCAGGTGGTGCTGGCACCAGCAGACGAGGAAGCATGGCGCAGAGTGTACGCAGTGGCAGCATCATGAGCCCGACGGAGGGACGATCTAGAGGCCAGAGCCCAGAGGTCAAGCGTAAGGAGAGTCAGAGCGGTGGTTTGTAAGCGAAGATACAAGATTTCAATATTGTACTTTCACCCACTTCATGTTCAGATATCCACGTTGCGCGGCGTACAGTATTTCGGTATCGTTCTGCGAGCTTCCCTATAAATGTCTAGTGGCTTGGGCGTACCACAAACCTTCCAGCTCTCCAGATCCAGGTCCAGTCTGTGGGCCTGGTGCCATATCATTAAGGTACAGAGGTACGTCACTTTTCCAAGCTTGGACTCAACTGGAATCTCCAGCTCCAGTCCCCACCTCGGCATCCTCAAAACACTTCTTGCACATGCATCATCATCACAAGCCAAATGTTACATCACGCTCCAGGGATATGCAAATCGCTTTGTAATCCTCCCTGCTGCATGAGCCGACGACTTCTCATGTATGAAGAAAGCCCGCAGAGTCGCAGGCAGCGTCCCGGTTCGGAGTCTCAGGGTCCAAGAAAATCCTCCAACTCAAGGAGCTATGGCCAGATAGATGCATCTTGGTTTTGATGGCTCATCTACATTGGCTCGGAACGCAGTCGGAACGAGGCTACGTGTAGCAAAGTTCATGCCAGCAGCTGCCAGCTCCTAGGGCTCGATATTGGAAGGCCTGGATATATAATAGGTGCCGTCGCCGTCCGTGGCTTCCCTAATTGCCTCACTGCCTACACCAAACAATCGATACTCTATTGACCATTGATATACTACCGCAATGTCCAACTCATCTGACCGCGCCCCAGCCGCCGACCTGGCAGAGGACAATGCCTGGTTCCCTTCCCCATACTCTCTCACCCAGTATGTCCCACCCAAGACCGACTTCGATGGTGCCGACTACCCAAACCGCTACACTGGCGGCAAGTGGAAGGTCCTTCTCATCGCTACGCAAGAACGCTACTTGCAAATGGCCGATGGCAAGTTCTTCTCAACAGGCAACCACCCCGTCGAGATGCTGCTGCCAGTCTTGCACCTGGATGCTGCCGGCTTCGACATTGACATCGCCACTGTCTCTGGCGACCCAGTCAAGTTCGAGATGTGGGCTTTCCCGAAAGAGGACGAGGCTGTGAAGGCCATTCACGACAAGTACAAGGCCAAGCTGCGTGCTCCCCTCAGCCTGGACAAGGTGTGGGGTAAAGGCTTCACGAAGGACACACCCTACATTGGTGTTTTCATCCCCGGAGGCCACGGCGTGCTGAACGGAGTGCCTTTCTCGCCGACTGTTGGTTCTATCCTGCGCTGGGCGGATGCTGAGAAGCGATACTTCATCACTCTCTGCCACGGCCCTGCCAGTATGCTCGCTGCCAACGTCGGCAAGCCTGAGGGCAGCGATTTCATATACAAGGGTTACAAGATTTGCGTCTTCCCCGACTCCCTCGACCAGGGAGCCAACATCGATATTGGCTATATCCCGGGCAAGATGTCGTGGCTCGTTGGCGAGTCTTTGAAGAAGGAGGGCGTCGAGATTGTGAACCCGCAGATGACCGGCGAGACACACCAAGATCGCTATGTGCTGACGGGTGATTCGCCGTTGGCGTCGAACAATCTGGGAAAGCTGGCGGCGAAGGTGTTGTTGGAGGATGTTGCAAAGAGGGGTTAGGGTACTGATGTGCAGCTGCGTCCACCCAGATTTAATACATTTCGAACAACCGTTCTTCATCTTCAAAGTCATGTCGATCTTCGTTCCCGGTTTCGACGGTGACACAAAAATACGTCAAAGCTAGCTTGTTTCGAGTTCTGGATTCTGGGGAGGTCGGCTACTTTGTGATACCATGAAAGCAGCGGCAAGCCCTGTAGCTCAAACACAATCCATTACTGTGCAAAGGCAGTGGGTGAGGTAAGTTCTTGGTAGATACTGATGATTGTCTCTTGCAGGTCATTGTTTATGAAGGATTCCGGCAGGGGATGTCATCGATATTCTACGATGTATGAATTGCGCTTGAACGTCAACTGCCCGTTTGGCGTTGACAGGTCTCATGCAGGTACCCACGCCCCTGTCAGGTCGCACAAGCAAACGAGTGCAGCTTCGTTTTCCTCATGTCCCTTGCGGGTCTCATTCTTCTCTTCCTCACACTTCCCCTCCACCACGTTCAGTCTTCTGAGTTATCCACATATGAATGCGTCATCCTTCCACAACCCAGCATGGCTCTACTACAGGAGATCTACCATGGTCTCGACCCTCTCACGCCTAATGCCATCATTGAGATCCAACTCGAAGACAGCGCTACACTCGCTGGCTCGGCCAAAGGCAAACAACGTGAAGGCACTGTCAATGATGCCGAGGTCGCCCTGCAGATGTTCACTGAGGACTTGCACACATGTCAACGCGTTCTCGAAGACCGAAAGATGGCTCGAAGCATCGCTCTCGCTGTTCACCGTGACGGCAGTTTGATCTCCAGAGCCCATCAGCAGGAAGATCAGATAGCTCGAGATCATCAACTCGCCGCCAGCCTCATGCAAGCTCCAGCAGATGACGAATTCCATGCGACCAGGCGAGCTCCTCCGCCGCAGCAAGATAAAGACATGAACGATCCCTGGGTCAGCGACGAACTGTTGGAGAAAGCTGCAGCTCTGTACGATGAGGACTCCGTCTTTGCAGGGCCCGTTCCATCCTTCGACGACAACGACAACGATTCTGATCAAAATGAAACGACCTTGCAACCAGAATCTTCTGCCTGGGGCGCATCGCGTGCTGGGAAGGCTAAGCAGAAGCTGGGTCACTGCGTCGCGTGTGGAGACATCAAGGACTTTTTCGATGTCGCACGTGTGCCTTGCGATCACGAATATTGTCGAGGATGTCTTGCAAGCTTGTTCCAGGCTTCAATGAAAGACGAGTCCCTCTTTCCGCCGCGATGTGACGGCCAACCGATTTCTCTTAACCAAGTTCGCTTCTTCCTGCCCGTCGAGCTTGCGAAGGAGTTTGAAGAGAGATCTGTCGAGCTCAGCGCCAAGAATTGAGTGTACTGTCACGACCCTCGGTGCTCAACTTTCATTCCGTGGCCGGCGTCTATGGAGCGCGTAGAAGGCGACTGGCTGACATGCCCCATGTGTGAGAAGACGACTTGCACCATCTGTAAAGCTGCGTCTCACACGGGCGACTGTCCTGACGATACTGCTCTGCAACAGCTTCTCGACACTGCCGGCAACGAGCAATGGCAACGATGCTACCAGTGTCACCGTTTCGTCGAGTTGGAACAAGGCTGCAACCACATGACGTTTGTTTCTCTCAATCCCACCATCGTTTCGCTGTACTAACTATGTGTAGATGCCCTTGCGGTGCCCACTTCTGCTACATCTGCGGTGTACGATGGAAAACTTGCCCTTGTCCTCAGTGGGAAGAGCCAATGCTGCTCGCGAGAGCCACGCAGATCATTCAGCGCTAACCCAACCCTCGGCGACGAATGTTCGAACCCGAACGTGCTGCACGACCGCAACCACGCACCCGTCGCCCGTCACTCGCTGCTGGCTATGCGCTTGGTCGTAACGCTATACCACGCTCTCCCAGTCTAGAGTCTGCTTGGCAGTCTGACTTCTCTGATCACTCAGAGTGGGAGCAAGACTGGCCTGCCCACGATGACGAGGATGACATTACAGAAGCAAACGAGGTAGTACCCCCGCCATCTGCACCTGCTGCAACTTTCGACGCTGCGCCTGTACCGGATGGCTCCGCGAATCTGCGTGACCTGCTCGACATTCCCAATTCCGTCGCAGGACCATCTACTAGCAGAGACATGGACATCAATGTGCCGTACTGCATAGAGCAGGTCTTAAAGGAGATGGTTGAGGGTATTTGAGGCGCTAGCTATTAAGGAGTGCTATACCTTCGGGGTTGCAGGCGCTAAAGATCGAGGAATGCTATCCTTGCTATCATTGTAGTACTGTACTATAGCGGACATCTTCTAGTAGTGCTATTCTTTTAGCAGGTATCTTTTAGTAGGTTGCTACTTTTTTCAGCGCGCTGCCGCTACTCACTCTTTTAGCAGGCGTTTTTTAGTAGATTAACACTTTTTTTAGTAGGCTACTACTTTTTTAGTACGCTACTACTTCTTTAGTACGCTGCTACTTCTTTAGTGCGCTATTACTTCTTTAGTACGCTACTACTTTTTCGATAGTACCTATTTTTTAGTAGGCGTCTTTTAGTAGGCTACTACTTTTTACTTTTTAGTAACATCGGTATAGGGGAAGTCGGACAGTAGGGGAAGTCGGACACTTTTTAGAGTTTCGATTTTTAAAATTTAATAGCTCCCTAGCTAACGCCTATTTTAAAATTCTGATTAAGCTAATTCATCCTCGCTATTTTCTTCTTCCTCCTCTAAAGAACTTAAAACTATAGGAGCTTTTTTCTTACCCTTTTTTATCTTTTTTCCCTTACTACTTTTTCCGCTTTTTCGATCTCCCTTAAGATCGAGTCCCTCGAAAGGATAACCTAGCCTTTGATCGCAACCCTCTTACCTGTCTTACGCTTCTTATACGCGTTAAGTAACGCGTCCTTCTCCTATAGCTCTCTCTATAAGAGCGTTACTTTAGTATTCCTCTCTTCTATAAAAATAAGAAGTTCTTAGATAAAGGCCTTACTCTAAGGGCTTAAAACTCTACAAGAGATAACCTCTTTAATAAGGTCTTCGAAGGGGATAATTAGTAGCATCTTATCCCTTAATCGCTCTCTTAGGATTCGAGGCATATCCTTAAGAAGAGTAGAATTCTTAGATCTAGAAGGTAGGGTCGCCTAGGGGGGTTCGAGAGTCGAAAGGATAACTTTAGGGTCTAGTAGGTAGATACTAGCCTTCCTAAATACAGCTTTAATAGTATAGGGCTTAAAGCACCTAGCCCTAGCTCAGATATACGTAGAAGTCTACTTAACGTATAGGAGACTTGTTACTAATTTTCAAAAGATTACATCGACTTTAGAAGTAATCGTAGTTTTAAGAGGCGAAAAACACGTAATATCAAGAGGCTACGTAACATGCGAAGTATGTAGTAGTAGTAGGGCTAAGTCAATCTTCTTTATAATACAGAATGCGAGGAATCGCGTCATATAGTACGAAGAATGCCTATCTATAACTAGTAGTTGTCTTTTTCTATTGTTTTAGTAAGTTAAAGGCTCGAATTAGGTTATAAGCCACTTATACGCATATACATCTGAAGTCTAGCCCTTATTTAATATAGAGAAGGCCCACCCTAGCGGCGTTATGTCCAGAATCTAGCCTAAGTTAAGATTTTTCTCCTTAAAAATAGGAGTTAGTAGTAGGGTCACTCCTAAGGTAGAAATACACTCGATCGCTATAATCTACTCTTACTATCCAGCCTGCTTCTTTCCTCGCTTTTTATACCTCTTATCGAGAAGTACGATCGATCGCCGGGTAGATCCGAGGCTAAAACCGGTCTCGTCGACATTAAA
>Ga0265797_10001860_pt1 | contig 36574 bp, 19 predicted proteins | sample P2T30metagenome_FD_192433 | JGI IMG/M metagenome (GOLD analysis project Ga0265797, IMG submission 192433) | Plant litter microbial communities from East Loma Ridge, Irvine, California - P2 T30 | ecosystem: Environmental > Terrestrial > Plant litter > Unclassified | place: USA: California...
AAAAAAAAAAAAAACACGATATGCTATAATTTGTGTAAAAACTGAACTGGGAGCAGTCGACCACATTTTGAGCTGTTTGAACTAAACAACATCGCTTACCATTTCATCTCTATATGCTTGGGTATGTCTATCAACATAACAAGAAGGAAAAAAACGCTATGCGAAACGCCACGCCGAAATGCATCCACCAGAGAACACTTATTTTTCATTACCCTCAACGACCTGTCCTAGTACCTCGCCCTCAACCATAGCCTCTCCTGGTCCCTTACCATCACTACCGACCTTCTCCATTGGTGTACCCACCAGACTCTTACCCTCAACCCTGTCAGCGCCAGAAAGGTCGAGATCTCTCTCCATGTCCGCACTTAGGTTGACCCATCCACGAACACTGTCTTTCGCTCGGCTGAGAATAGCGGTGTCTTGTGTTAGGCTCTTGTTCTTGGCCATAGTTTCGTCGAGCTCTAGATCGCGCGCGCTTGTGTTTGCGACACGTATGCCATTTTCACGCATGACTTGCAAGATGGCACGGGTATTGAGTCTGAGCACCCTCTCAGGCTCCTTGGCGCCGAACACTTTTGTTGTTACCCAGGGGAACAAGACGCCGAAATCGCTTTGAGAGAGATGGGCAGAAGCAATTGGATAGAAGATGTGTGGACCACGCTGCTCGGGGAATCTCGATTGTGAGGAAGCAGGCTTAGCGACGATGCGCTTCGTTTCTCTGAAGTTCGAGGCCCAATTGAAGAAGCCCTCGGAAGCGATGGCAAGAAGATTATTGCCGCCGGTAGGAGAGTCATAGCATGGCATTGTCTGGCTTCGTAGCCAAGCAGTATCAGGACTTTGGATGGGTAGGGTCCAGAGATCTAGAAGAGTGACTGGGTTTCGTGGCGTGATCTGGCGAACTAAACTCGAGTCCGCGGATGGCGTGTATAGCGGCTTGTAGCGTGGAATATGTGTCTGAGGGCGGTGGTAAACTGATTTGACGAACTGAATCATTGTGCAAGCACCGAAAGAGTGGCCTGAGAAACTGATCGCACCCGGCTCGTGAACGTTGAGCAGGTTCGAGAACATGCTCAGCATGCTCTTACCATTGGGTAGGTCTTGTGCTACGTTCTTCAATTGACGGCCCTCATCGATCTTCAACACTGCATCGTGTACCATGCCTAATTCCCATAGCCGTATTCGCAACTGCTCGTCTCTTGCCTCGTATGTTTCTGTACTCGGCTTGTGGGCGATTGACCTGTATTCTACACGCTTCTTCTTCTCCTTTCCTTCTGGAGTATGATGGATTGCGAGAGGTGAACTGCCATCACGATGGTCTGCCGCAACGACTACGACTCCATGGCTTGCAAGCGAGCCGCAGATGTGCGAGTATGCATTCCTTGTTCCACCTAGACCATGCGAGAACATCATGACAGGCCATCGTTCGGATTTCGGTGGAGGTGCGAGGAGTTCGGCGTTTTGGTGTACAGGCATGGAAATATAGTACAACAACTGGGGTAGTGCTCTACAAAATTGTCAGCGACATGTTCAGCTAGCGACTTGTCTCAATTTGCTCACGAGAATACTCCAGCAAAGGCGCTGTTCGCACCCAAAAACCTCGCATAAGCACTAACATATTCCCTCTGTGGACTTGGGATCCATCTCACAGCCTTCTCATTACTGTCCTGCTTACACGGATAGAAGATGCGGAAGGCTATAGTTGGCAGGTCTCCAGGAGGCGCATTCACACTCGGGCTCTCTAGGTCGCTTGTGGGTATTTCTACATCTACAGAACCGACTTTGTATGGCCCCGTATGCGCTGGGAAGGCCGGTGTTGGGTTCAGTCGATTAAGCCAGGTCATATTCGCGGTCGTAAGCGGGCTTGCTGTCGCGGTCGGGAGGCGCGAGGGCAGGCCGCGTGTGAGAGATCTAATAGTCCGTAAGAACGACAGTGTGATTGAGGAAACTTCAACAAATGATGGGTCGATGGTGGATATGCAGAATAAATGGACGGTCAGAATGAAATGCCGCAGTAATGCTATGAAAGTGTGCAACAGAATGGGAATGGAGACTGGATGGGAAAGCGGCCACACTCGCGCATATATCGATCATGGAAGACATGCCAGTGACGCAAATGCCCATGCTAACACGCAGCGCTACTGCCAGGGACATCCTCGGAAGCACGCGACCTCCGAAGTTGGCCAGTGAGATCCATGCTGTGGCAAAGCAGGTGGAAAGCCGAGGTTTCGGACGCGTTCCGGCGGGTACAGAGTTTTCTCTATCGTCTTCAAGCATTTCCGCGCGTTCAAGATTTGTCCCGAGTGTTGCGAACTTGTAGTTCGTCGTACTGCTGGCTTTTTGCCCGATGCGAACAGCGTTGCTCCAATGGTGAGAGTGGTGATGGCGTGCACGCATGAATCTCTCGCCAAAATGACGACACTTCCAACGTCACGATCGCTACAAGATCGCGCTAAGCCTCAAGCCGCCGCGTCCCGACATCGTGGGCTACATGTGATCGACAAGTTCCCGAGTAGCGTGCAATCAAGAGGTATAGTAAACTGGGCGCGATCCAGCATATCGCATAATGTCAAAGTGGCTCGTAGATCTGAGCAAGAAGACGTGTAACCTGCAACAGACCTACCGGGATCTAATGTGGATAACAAAGGTGAACATCTTGTATTCCACATTACATCGTCAATCGATCTATGAACGCACATATAAACACCTGGGGTATGCTGCATGTATAAACCAGAAGCCAAGTGATGCCGTGTTGCAGGAAGGCCTGCATCCCACTTCCCAATATGCTAGCAACATCCTCCTCTCCTCCTACTACCCCCACCAAGCCTGAACACGTCTTCCCATTCGCCCAACCCACCAGTTTTCTTCCCTCGTCTTCGATACCTGACGCCGTCATCTCCAAACCCACTCTTGATACTTCCACCACCGTCATCCCAACCCAAGTCACCATACTGTATACCACTCGCAGGATCATCAGGATCAATCTCGCCGAGCTCAATTTTAGTCAAGATCATTCGCGCTAATCGGTTGAATAGCTCCTCCACGTTCTCTCCATTCAGCGCGGAAACTTCCACTGCTACCGGTATGCCATTCTGCCCCGCCCATCTCGATGCGACTTCAGCTGGAACTTCGCGGCCATCGGGCGCAACGGTATAACTCGCATGTAGATTTGCATTTAGACTCGGTGTCCGACTCGATTGTGATGATGGTGTGGGTGGTGGGAGTCCGCTTTCTGAACCGGGTGTACTACCATAACTGCTGTATCCCCCACTCATGCCTATGGGCACACCATCTTCAACGTCGTTCTTGTTGCCGGCAAGTATGATTGTTATGTCCGGTCCAGCCAGCGCTCGCGCATCATCTAGAAACGTCTTCAATTGCTCGAAGCTCCGCCAGCTGCTCACATCGTACACCAGGATCGCGCCAGCAGCGCCGCGGTAGTAGGATCGTGAGACGGAGCGGAAGCGTTCTGTGCCGGCGGTATCCCAGAGCTGAAGTTTTATTCGTTTTCGCGAGGCCGAAGAAGAGGGCGAGCGACGGCGGTCGGCGATATGGACGATTTTAGAAGAGAATTCTACCCCGATCGTTTGGCTGGATAGTACGCGCCCTGGGGGTTGTTAGTGGGGGCTGGAGGCGGCGGAGGAGGGAAAGTCGCGTACATTCAGACTTCACGAAGCGGTGGAGGAGGCAAGATCTATGAGGCTTGGTTATTCGGCATGCATCGTTGGTGCTACTCTTATCGTGAACTTACTTGCCAGCTCCGCTGGGACCCAGCAGTACAACCTTTGCTAAGTAATCATACATGCTCCCCAGCTCCTGTGTCTGCTCAGCAATGCTCTCCCAAGCTCAAATCATGTCCATACCTACTTGTAACGGCGGCTCGCTGCTCCGCGTCGAAGCATTCGACACGGCTCGATTCCTCCCCATATTGACAGGCCTGTTTGCGTTTCTGTGGGCGGATGTGGAGGTTTATTCGGCACTATTCACGGTCGCAAGTGTCTTCCGGGCAGTCCTTGGTAGCGAATAGGGCAAATAAGGCTTCTAGTGGGAATCGATGCGGTGTTGTGTTGTTCAACTTGGCTTATCTTTGTGACGCCAATTGGTGGACCCTGGCCGCCGCGCTTCGCGACATCGTCACGCGCACGGCAGCCATCCTTCATTTAACTCCATCAGGCAAAGACTTTGACTATCACATCACGATCCTCTAGTAGATCTGTCATCTTGACGATTAATCCCGTTAGAGTGAAATATTTCATCTTCACATGATGGTAATAGTATGTTATTGCGAATCAGATTGGATTCGTAGACAAGTCTGGAATAACAATATCAGGAGTTAGAAGCTATGTACAGAGACTCCCAAAAAGGAAACAGGGAAAGATGACGACAAGATACTGATAACTAAGGAAAAGACCAAGAAGAGGTGGTATCCTAAACGCTTCACCAATAATGATAACAACAACAACAATAACATCCACCCCACTGACTTGTCTCAGAATAACGCGATTGCTAGCCCCATGACTACTGATCTCCCATATCCCTCAACGGCATGTAGCTGGTCTCCTCCTTATTCCTCTTCCTCGCAGCCCACGCATCACTGATCCAGTCCTTGAGGGTAGAGAACACGCCAATCTTACTCTGCTTCTCCATTTCCGCTTCCTTTTCATCGATTGGCGCACCGGGATCGAGTACACTGACCTTCATCCAGCTAGGTCTACTCCAGAACTTGAGATGTAGAGAGCTGAGGACGACACTGACAGATGAGCATGCCATCGCCGCACCAGCAGCCATTGGGTGGAGTGAAAGGCCCCAGGGCAGGAAGAAGCCCATTGCGAAGGGAAGACCAATGAAGTTGTACATGCACGCCCACGCCAGGTTCAGCTTGATGCGGAAGAAGATATCACGGCTGAGCACTAGGGAAGCCGGAATGGCAAGAAGATCCGTGTTGGTCATAAGAACAATAGACGCAGCTTCCATAGCGACGTCCGTACCAGTAGAGAGGGCAATGCCAATGTCGGCAGAAGCGAGCGCAGGGGAATCGTTGATACCGTCCCCAACCATGCCGATCACTTTACCGCGAGACTGGAGGTCTTCGACGATAGCTTTCTTGTCTGCGGGTGTGGACGAAGCATGGACGTCTGAAGCGTCAATGCCAACCGCCGCTGCGACAACAAGGGCGGAAGCGGATGTATCACCAGTAACAATGGAAGATGATATACCCAGACGTGATAGCGCAAGAACTGCAGCGCGAGCCGAAGGCTTGATAGTGTCAGACAAGCTCAACGTGCCAGTGTAGGTGTTACCAATAGCGGTATGAATCGTGGTGATGCCAGCAGAGCGGTTCTGAGACCCGCCTCGAGGATTGGCATTCGCAGCAGGTGTAAGAGGTTCTTCAACAAAGTCCGGGACATTGACACCCTTGGAGGTGAGGAAGGCTGTGTTACCAATAAGGACCGTGTAGCGGGTGCGCTCGCGAGAGATGGCTGCTTCGACCGTCGCGGTAATGCCTTTACCGACGACAGCTTCAAAGTCTCCAACAGAGCCGTCTAAGCTACCGTCAGGTCCCAGACGGAGATGCTCCTTCGCAGAGAGAACGATGGCTTTGGCGATGGGATGCTCAGAGCCCATTTCCGCAAGTCCAATGAGCGTCCACCAGAGGTTCTTCTTTTCCGTGCTTTCCCAGCCTCCTTGTATATCGGCTTGAGATACGCTCATCTTGCCCACAGTAAGCGTGCCGGTCTTGTCAAAGATGACATGGTTGATTTTGGTGGCAGTCTCGAGAGCAGCACCACCCTTAACGAGGATACCTTGCTCAGCTCCAACACCAGTACCAACCATGACAGCGGTAGGTGTCGCAAGACCCAGGGCACATGGACAGGCGAAGACGATGACAGCGATGCAGAGTTTGATGCAAACCATAAACTTTCCGCCACTAGCGTGATCGAGGAAGACTTTAGGCGGGTAGGGTAGGACGTGGCTGAGTACCATCCATCCAACGAAAGTTGCGAGACCGAGAGTGATAATGATAGGGACGAAGTAACCAGCAACGGTGTCTGCAAGGCGTTGGATCGGGGCGCGGCTTGTCTGCGCTTCCTGGACAAGGCGCACAATCTGACTGAGCTGAGTATCACGGCCGGCTCGAGTAACAAGAAATTCCAGACGTCCGTTTCCGTTCACAGTACCGGCCATAACTAATGCGCCCTTCTTCTTGAGGATGGGCATAGCTTCACCTGTAACCATGCTCTCATCAAGGTACGATTCTCCACGTGTTACTGTGCCATCAGCGGGAAGCTTGTCTCCTGGGCGAAGTATGACCACGTCACCAACTTCGATGAGCTCGGTAGCAATGACCCTCTCTTCAACAGCATTGCCATCAGTTGACTTGCGCTCCATCTTTTCTTCCTTGACGTCCCAGTCCTCAGCAGCTTTCGCAGCAGCGATAGGATCCGCGTAGATAGTGGTCATGGATGGGGCCAGGGACATGAGGTTAGAAAGCGCCTTGGAAGTTTGACCCTTCGCCTTGTTCTCGAGGTAACGGCCCAAGCTGATAAACGTGATCAGCATAGTACTGGTGTCAAAGAGTGTTGTCGGCTTGGTATGTGGGGAAATCAAGAGCGATACCAGCATCGAAAAGATACTGAAAAAGAAGGCGGACGAGGTACCAAGCACGACAAGAACGTCCATCGTGGGAGAACCATGGCTTAGCGATTTGTATGCAGACACATAGAAGCGCTTTCCGATGCCGAACTGAACTGGGATCGTGAGGACCAGACATATCACGTCGCCAAGATATAAACCGGGAATGAGGCGTATACCACCGTAGTTGATGAATGGCAGGAACATGGGGATGAACATGCTTGTCAAGAACACGGGAACTGCAAACCAGGCGGAGAATACCACAGCTCTTCTCCATTCCTGGATTTCTTTTGTCTTTGCCAGAGACTCCAGTTGGGCATCATTGTCTTCAGAGTCCGCGACAAGCGCGTTGTATCCAGCTGCTTCTACAGCCTCCACGATGGCTCGCAGACCAATGATTTGAGGCTCACGTTGAATAGTGGCCCTTGAAGTTCCGAAGTTGATGGTTGCGGAGGTAATTCCAGATCGTTTTCGCAACAATCCTTCGAGTTCTTGAGCAGCGCTAGAGTTGGGCATTCCATAGATCTTGAGTTGTACAGGTACGTTGGCTGCTGATGACTGCTGTATACTACTGTCGACGGACGACAAGACATTGGCGTCGAATCCTCGGTCCTCGATGATCTCTACCAACTGCTCCTCGGTGAGCTTGGAGGGATCGTGGACGATCACGGCACGATTGGCGAGCAAACTAATGTTGAACTGGTATACACCCTCAACGTCCTTGAACCCGCTCTCAATGGCTGATGTGCATGCGCCACATGTCATGCCCTCAACAGCGACAGTCGTCGTCATTGTTTTCTGCTGTTTCCGACCCTTGCTCTTCCTCGGTGCTGGTGTCGCGGCCACGGTATCCAGCACCTGCGCGTCAAAGCCAACATCTTCTATCGTTTCGGCCAGCTTCTCCGGGGTTATAATTGTAGTGTCGTGTTCGATGACAGCGCGCTCGGAGAGAAGTGATATGCTGAAAGACTTGAGTCCAGCTACGTCCTTGAAAGCGCCTTCCACGGCGGATGTACACGCTCCGCATGTCATTCCACCAACCGAGAGTGTGGTGGTGGAAATGTTTCCATTCATTTCCTCCTCTTCATCTTCGGAGTCGCTCAGGAAATGATCATCTGCACTATGCGACATTGGTAGATCCGACGAGAGCACTTCTGCATCGAACCCCCTGTCATCGATGATCTCCCTGACTTCTTCCGCGGTGATGACCTCGGGATCGTGCTGGATAACAGCACGCTCCATCACTAAGCTTATCGACACATTCCCTACTCCCTTGACGCCCTGGAAACCCGACTCGATGGCAGAAGTGCATGCGCCGCATGTCATACCTTCAACCTTGAGCGTTGTTGTAGCCATGTGCGCGGTCGCTGTCGCCGGAGGAGCCATATTGGCTAGGGTGTCTTTTCGGTGCTGTCAACTTCGGACGGTGTTGCGAACTGGAAACTGCGATGCTGGACCAGGTGCAGCATTCGACGGGTCAAATTGGGGGCGAAGGCGGGTCGTACGAGGCGGAAGGATCGGAGCGAAAGCGATGGAATGACTGCGGCGGTACTGCGACAGCGCGAGGTTGCAGACGCGAAAGGACAGCGGACTCGCGAACAAAAAGGAAGGCCAGCTTCCGGTAGTGCCAGATGGCGAAGTTATTAATATGGCGATTGATGAACGGAGTGCAGCAGCCACAATCTGTCCCAGTGCTGATTAAAGCCCAGCGCCGCGGCTTGTCGAAAGGAGGCTAGAGCGGGCCCGAAGGATGATGATAGGCCGTGATTGCGAGAGGGCCGCCACGAGCTGAAGGTCAAGCTGTCAGAGTATAAGCGCGGTGCAATGCAGGGCACACTCAATGTCCGCAGGCTGACAGGCAAAAGATTAAGACTATTTTCGAAATCTAGGATCTGGGGCTGTCTTTGCTGCGACACGGCCATAAGACGACAGTGTTTCCTTCTTGGCATGTGAAACAGGAAGGAACGTAAAACCCTTGCTTGATGCTCAGGTGAGACACGCGCAGCCTCAGGTTCTGGATCGATTTAACCGAACGAAACAAAGTGCTATTGCGACATGTCTACACACAGTCTGAGGGTGCACAGTCACTCTGTCACCGAACACAAGTGGGCCGGACCTGGTGTGTTTGGGAACTGTAAGTGCGTACGCTATTGACTGAGAATGTGTGGTGAGAAAACCAGCTCGTGTATGCGGAGCAGACGGTGTCGGATACGAGCAAAAGGTCTGTGTCACTGACCGCAGGGCATCTTCTTACGCGTTGGTTGCGAGCTTGGATGCCCACTGCAAGAAGAAAACACGCACCTAATAAGCGTTATTGTTGCTCCAAAGAATTGCACGAGCTGGATGGAACCAAGTCCGAGCGTGAAGGCGAGTGGGGTCGACAGTCGCGCGGGGCAGTCGCGACCGACCGCGATTGCCAAGAGACGTACCTCACATGCGTAGTTGCCTGCTCGTCCTCCGTTATACACTGATGAGTTGATTAACTCTGCAACCTCCACCACTGCAGATACTGTAACGTCTACACTGATTCAACATGGAGCAAACCAAGGCCCTCAACGCTCTCGAGCCCTTTCTCGCTCTCAGCAAGTCCGCAACTTCTCCACGAGCAGCATCGGACTTGATCATGCAAGCCACCAGTGCGCCAAACACATATGTCTTCGCCGAATTATTGCAGACACCCAACCTCCAGAAGCTACGGAGCTCGGAAGAGTACGCCTCGTCTCTTACTCTGCTCGAGATCTTCGCCTGGGGAACTTGGGAGGACTACAAAGGTATGTTGGCAATCGCCTGAACATTGCATCGTGTTGCTGACCATGTGAAGCTCATCCAAATCTCCCAAAACTCTCAGCACAGCAACACCAGAAGCTCCTGCTACTCTCGCTACTGCCGCTTTCACACTCCCACAACACCCTTACCTACAAGCACCTCATGACAGCTCTTGAATTGCCTACCACACGCGCTCTCGAGGAGCTCATTACCACTGCCATCTACTCCGGCCTCATTACCGCCACACTCGACCCCGCACACTCGCTTGTTTCTGTCACATCCATCTCACCACTCCGCGACCTCGCACCAGGGTCACTACCCACCCTTCAGAATACCCTGCAATCGTGGTCACAACGTTGCGATTCAGCGTTAGCAGATCTGGAGGCACAAGTTGCCAAGGTAAAGAAGGAGGCGTTGGACCGAGAAAAGATGCGTCGGAAGAAGGAGCGAGCATTCGAGGCAGTCATGCAGGCCAGTGACGAGAAGAATAATGGCAAGCGGAATCTAATGGGTATGGGGGGCGACGATGCCATGGAGATTGACGAGGACAGTGGCAACGGCAGAACTACCAGGGGCACGAAGAGGGGACCCGGAGGATTCAGCTTCGGCAACTCGGGAAGGCGATAAGGCGACAATGGATGTAGTACCTCGCGCTACTACAACATATGCTGCAAACATATCACCTCCTCGTAATCACAGCTTACCCCCCTCCAAAGATTGAGCGGTACAGGAAGCTGCCTTGCCCATAACAAATGATGCTTACAGAGGACTGAGGGACTTCATGCAGAGCACAGTCCTGGGGCCTTATTAGCTCTCACACGGCTAAGGCGGGAAGTATTCTCAGCAGAACAGCCAGGAGTATCAGTAGGCACTTGATAGCTCTACCGCATGGACCCAAACAACCATCACTTCTATAGTGAGAATCGACGAACATAACAATGACACCAAAGATACCACAAGAAACTGATTGAACATCTAAACGTGATGGATTATGACTATGTGCCGTGCATGCCGAACCCCGTCCCCTTGTTGCTCATCCAAAGCTCGCTGATCTATGTAAGTGGTGAAAGAATCATTACCCGAACAACAACAACAAAAAGGCCCAGCAGAGAATCTGGGGTATCTCGCGAATCGCCCATGCATAACCCGCAAATCCCTCGTCAGAACGCCATTGTCTTGGAGAGAAAACGCCATGCAGTGCAGGAAAGAGAGAAAAGCGACCAAGTTAAAAAAAAAAAAGCCCCCCAACAACAATCATTCTGAAAGATAGGCCACCATCATCATCGTCGTTATCATCTCCTCGATCAAAAAGCATTTGTAAACATAATGATAGCCGCTTCCAACACCTCTGCATCCATCATCCAGCTGTGCCCCAACTCCAGCTCCTAAGCTGGAGCAGCGGGTGGCTGGAACGTCTGAGGCACGGCCTCGCTGCTCTCGGCCTCAACCGTCGACTGGTGCAATTGCGCGATTTGGCCAGCCATGGTGCGCAGAGCTTCTCGTGTCGCGTCAATGTTGAGCTCGCCGCGCTCGGATGCTTCTTTGAGGTATTGTTCCCATTCCGGGTCCATTGGTATGTTCATTGCGCCGGAAGACTCCCGCAGGGCAGCGGCGTGGAGCAGACGCGCGTTCAGAGAGAAGCCTACCGAGGAGGATAGTTCGTTGGAGGTTGAATCCGAGTCGGATTCTTCGTCTTCATCTTCTTCGGCCGAAGAAGAAGAATCGGGCATTTCCGTGTCGCCTCCATTGTTGTGTTGCATGGGTCGTGTAGACTGGCTGTGATGATGATGGTGGTGATGGTGGTGGTTGTGTTCTAGTTCCTCAATCTCCACTTCAATGTCTGTTTTCACGTTGATTCCCGCTCCGTTGTTCCTTGAGGAATAGGCTCGTCGTGTGTCGACCCATGCCCCTATGTCCACGCCCGTTGTGTCTACTACTCTTACGCCCTCGTCCCGCTCGTATCGCTCCCGTGCCCATAGGGTGCCTTCCCACCTGCAGAAGCCTTGAATCTCCGCTTCGGTCAGGCCAAGCCGATCGAAAGCATCGAAGAGGCGCTTGTGGTGTGGGAAGCGTCCAAGACGTTTTCGATGTGGCTGAAAAGCGTAGTTCAAGCCTGGGTACCGCGCTTCGATGGTGTCGAGCGACCCGTAGAAGTTTGCTGTTTCGATGCGAACTTCGCCGACAAGGTTTTTGGAGAGATGGGCGCTGAAGGAGGGTGGGTCGGTCGGGGACGGCGTTGGGAAGAGCGTGTTGTAGACAAGCACGCTGATGGGGTTTTTGCGGTGCATGGTTGCTGCTGTGTGATTTGGCGCTCTTTGAGTTTTACAGTGGCAGAGGCGAGGTTTGCTGGTAGGGAAGTATGCCGCGGTGCGAGGGAGGAAGCGCGGGTAGATGTGCTGTCGTGGTCGCCCGCAGATTGCGCGTTTGAGGGTCGAGCGTGGAAGAACAGCGGAAAGTGGGTTGTCGCAGAATGTGACCGCCTCACCCGGCACCTCTCTCTAACTTACTCCTTACTAAGGAGTCGGCCAGTGTGTGTGCTGACCTCGGGCGTGACCGCTGTTTCCAAGGTTCCCACGTTCTGACGCCGCCTAGCTCTCCCACTAGTTATCAGACGCTCTTCGGAGTGGTGCACACCGGGTACCTGACAGCTGACTCTGCTGTCTTGCGCGTGGGAATTTCCAAAGTCAGTCCCGTGAATGCTATTTGTAAAATCGCTGATTTGCAAGGAGAAGATGCTGGATCCTATTCTTTGCTGCGCTATCCTGCAGATCTTGCGGGCCAGAGGGGAGACCCCGGCTTTTGCTGCGAGATTGGTCGGGAAGGGTGGACGGCGTTTTGCGACGAGAATGCGGCACGGCGAGGATGTGGAAAAACGGTGCAGCTAGCCGCGACCACACAACACAAGCTTGCAAGGTCTGGACGTCGAAGAGGGCGAAGGGCGGAGGAAGACGAAGACGAACACGAACAGCATCAGAGGGGAGCAGGCGGATATAAGACATGAAATCGCTCGCGCTCAGGGCCCTCTGCTCTCACCGCCAGCACATGCACGATTATGGCTCACTATTATTCTGGATCCTCCTCACAAATGGCCACACACATGTAGCAACAGGGACCAGACCCTGAAGGCCGCTATGCAAAGGCTCACACCGACGATCCCCAGTTTTTGCTCTTTCACCAGACTGACCTCGGCCGCCCTGTTGAATCTGCCGCCGCCAGCTTAGCACGCAGACTAAGCATAAGCTTCACTGCACCTGTCAGGCCTCGCAGACCGAAGACACGACCATCGTCTGTTTCTTTGCTGTCAAAGGAAGCCTTGTGTCATCATACCTGCGACGGCGGGTGAGTTGTACCCCAGCGCATGAAAGACCAATAGGTCCGCCGCCTCCGATTATCCGGGCCCGAATCTTTGGCATGGATGCCGCGGGACGAAGCATGCACGAGGAACGACTGGTCCAACTCTCTGTTCCACTGCCATGCCTACTGCAGGGTTACTCCAACTCGGCCCATGCCATGCAAGCCAAGACTGTGCGACTGTTGACATTTCCGTGGGAGCGCTCTTGCCGGCGGCGAGTGTCAGTGTCCTTTCACTGCGCCACCAAAAGATACTCGCGATGCAGGGGTGGTGACGGTGCTGGATTTTCTTTTTCCATCTTTGAGGGTGTATTGTAGGCGGAGAGTGGATAGTTCGGCGTCATCCAAGATTGGCCGCCCATCATGAATCACGGGGTCTCCGCTGACACATCGATACCTAGGCCGCTGCCTTCCATCCACACCCTCCAACGTCTACACACTCAGTTTGTCAAAACCCGTGACGAACTGCTTCTTTGTAGTTCCGTCTCATCCGCACCCATGATCGACTGCTGCCTGCGATCCCTCTGTCTATACAAACAGTCTCAATCTTGCACTCTTCCGAAGAGTCCATGTTGTGCATCAAGCTCAGTTTATCACAGCGATTTCTTGTACAGCCCGGACGCATTTGTACTGCATCATTATTGTGTTAACAGATAGGGCGAAGATGTGATATTGCGCCACCAACATAGTGATTGTCGGCCTTCACACGGAGCAGCCGGAGCAGATGACACAAGGCTAGCAGCGTCTTGATGGTGTCGCAGCGCACCATGCGACGATGATAAAATATAAGGCACCATGCGTCTCGCCACGCAGAATCTAGTATTCCGGCTTGCTGGTCTCCTCTCCTTTCTCTTGACCCTGCGCAACAGACATGTCTGCTACTCAGGCACTGGAACCATCCGATCCGTTGATGGGACATGGTTGACTGTCTTTTGATAGCTTTGCGACGGCTGAACTGGCTTCTCTTCCAAGCCAATCTTTCTCTCCGGCCTCCCGGGCGGCAGCATCGCCTTCCACAATCAACAGCCCGAGTTCAATGCCAACTATTCAGCGCTAGCCGGGCTTGCCATCGCCTCCGATCAAGGCATCACGCACATCACATTCAAATTCCATGGGCTGGTAGTGGGGGGTAGCGTCTTTATCGCTGAGCACTGTGCATGATACTCAGACCGGCTATCCTATTTGATATAGACAGGAAGCCCGTAAAGTACTAGAGACTCTCTTCTATGTTTACTAAGTTCCCGTTGCTAGTCTCCCCGTCCGAGTGCATTGGACAGCTGAAATGGACCTACTTTCAAACACGCCAGTCGAAGCCAGTTGGCCGCCTGCATAACTTCGATCAAGCCACCTGAGGACTGTGGAGGTCATTCACCTTCCTGTTTCCATTGCAGTTGAGGAAGTCTGCGATATTGACATCTTTTGGGGCGGCTTTGGCAATTCTGTCACCTGGCTTTGAGCCGTTTACACACCAGGTCTTACGAGCCTATCCCAAACCTATACTCCTGTTCAATACTCTTGGACTATGAGCTCAAGTAACGTATCTTCTCATATTTCGAACGTCGAAAATGTCTATTTCCCCGGCAAGTCTTTGTCTGGATAAGAAGTTCTTGACTGGCTATGTGGCAGGCCTAGAATGCCCTCATCTCTTTGGCTCGATAACGTCCATTAAATAAGTTCTTAGTCTCGCGAAAGCCTAATTTTTCCTTCTTCTTCCTCTTTCCATTTCAGCGCAGCGCTGTTTCCACTTTCAGGGCGTCTCTCCAAGTTGTTTATTCAATTTGGTACAGAACTCCTTTATCCGATGAAACATGAAAGGTGATTAACCACATGGGCGGGAACATCCTGTAAGATTACAATTTTCACTCCTCGAAAGATCACTTCCAAGATTTCTCTCGTTGAGAACCACCATCCAACGCTGTTCAGCCATCGCAGGTCTCAATCTTCTAGCAGATCGCGAAACCACTTTGTACCCGTACTCCATGTGCAACGGTACGCAGAAGCTTGCATACGTCATGGATGCGTAGTTGCCACATTCAAACCCTGTTCTCTCTAGGTGCTATTGGTGTTAACTTGTACCTAGCTGTCGCTGCCATGATTCGTGGTGTTATGACTAGGCTGTGAGATTATCATATAGTACAATGGAGCCAACCATCTACTCGGAAAAATGCTTTCCTCATACCATGTTTGTGAATGATGATACAGTATCAAGAGCGTATGAATTCATGTTATTGAATCGCATCTAAATCCTCGCGAAAAGAAACATTTTGCTTCATCAATGGCCTGATACGTAGGCTTGGTTGGGCGTTAGTTCTTCTGGAAGCATCCTGTCTTCGTTCCAGCTTCTGTTTCTTCCCGTCCCTTTTCTGAAAACACGGTTGATTACACGTATTGCTTCCTGACTTGCGTTTATTTTACATGTGTTACGCGGCTAAATCAGAAGTTACTGCGGAACCCAGAGAACGAGAATTTAGATCAACAATAGAACGAACAGATCTTGTTTTGGGTCGATGTCCATCATGCTGAGAAGGAAAAGGTGCGTGAGTACTTCGCTGTACCTGAAGACTCTGTAGGAAGTCCCGGGAGTGCTCCGTTGATCCAAAGTGTCGCGTATGTGATGAAGCTGTTCGGGGCACGCGACGCACCATCGAAAGTCTAGCAATGACGCAACCGAACCCCACATTCACCGCGGGGCGATACTCGGCCGCGCAGCATCGCCGAACGAGCACAACGGCAGCAAATGTAGGTAGTGATGCCGTTGAGCAATCATCCAAAAACGATCTAGAACGTACTTCGATGGCGTCGCACATGTGCAGGCGTGAGTCAGGCAAGATGCAGCCTTTTAGCTTAAAGCCGTCTCGGGTTTAACGCTCACACTAACAACGCGGGTGGTCATCAGTCTTTTGTAGGATGAGAGCTTTTCCGTTCTTCTTCAACCGTTCTTTATCCGATCTCTGTAAAACTAAAACTGATACTGATTCTGTGTTCTGTTACCAAACGTTGTTCCAAGACCCTTGAGTACAAACCCAGAACGCAGCACACATTTCCAATATGGCTCCTGCAGCCTTAACGCGAATCGCCGGTTTTCTCGGATTTACATCACTCAACGCAACAGGACGAGATGCATACATTATTATTACACTACGGTCATTAAGAATGTTCACGGCAGGCATTCCGTCGCTGATTCTTGCCCTTTTCTTCTCCTCGCTCAAGTTTCCGGATTCAAGAATTGGGGTCTTCATGACATTGACTTTGTTGGGAGATGTCCTGCTGTCATTGCTGCTTACTCTCGTAGCGGATAAACTCGGAAGGAGAAGGATTTTGTTCATGGGTAGTGTAATGATGGCTTGTTCAGGTGTTGCATTTGCTCTGTCGGAAAATTTCTTCGTCCTTCTGGTTGCGGCGGTGTTCGGCATCATCTCTGTCACTGGTGCGGACTGTGGCCCTTTCAGGGCTGTCGAGGAGAGCATTTTGAGTGGCTTGACAGATGAGACAACAAGGAGCGATGTGCTCTCATGGTATGTCACAGCGACAACCATGGCTGGAGCTGTTGGTGCGGAAGTCGCAGGAAGAACAGTACATGCTCTCGAGAAGAGCAGCGGCAACGTGACTAAAGCATATCATGCTCTCTTTTGGGGCTATGCAGCCTTCGGGGTGCTTGGAAGCATTCTTTGTCTCGGTCTCAGTAGCAGATGTGAAGCTGCTGGTGAAAAGACTGCGGAGATGAAAGAACGAAGACGTGGTGGCGGTGGTGATGATGGTGAAGAGGAAGAAGTACTACTAGAGGCCATGACACCAAGCACAACGGATGAATTCGATCAAGACCGCGAGAATGTAGGACGACCAGCAAACATCAGGAGCCCACCACTACAGAAGAAACAGAGCTACTTCAGCCAAATCTCAAAAACTACACGATCTGTCATGTATAAGCTTTGGATTCTCCTGGCTGTCGACAGCTTAGCAGACGGCATGACACCCTATTCACTAATGAACTACTACGTCGACCAAAAATTCCACGTTTCGAAGTCCACGCTTGGAGATATCACTTCAGCTTCCCAGTTTCTCTGCGCCTTTGGAGCGATCTTTGCCGGGCCACTAGCTAAACGTATCGGCTTGATCAACACTATGGTCTTCACCCATCTTCCTTCTTCGATAGCTAGCGCCTTCATCCCACTTCCTTCAAGCGTCGGCTGGACAGTTGGACTGCTACTTTTCCGAGCTACTCTGAATAGCATGGATCAAGCTCCACGTACAGCTTTCATTGCTGCAGTTGTGAAGCCTGAGGAGCGTACAGGAGCCATGGGTATCACGAGCATGCTGCGGACTTTAGCCATGAGCGTCGGACCATCGATCACAGGATTCCTTTCTGGAAGCAATAATTTTTGGGTGGCTTTCCTGGCTACTGGAATCTGCAGAGTCACCTACGATATCGGACTGTGGATACTTTTTGTGAATGTGAAGGTAAACAAGGACATCGGACAAGAAGAAGACGTGGACAGCGTTGACGACGATGCTTGGAATGGACTGCTCAGTGATACGGAGAGCGAAATCAGTAGTGAAGGAAGGAAGAGCAAGGATATTGATCACGGAAGCAGGGTATAGTGATTCAAATGCTCTGAGTTCTATCCTATCAATCGGAAAATGAATATATCTCCTTTGAAATTAGCATGCAGCCTTCTCTACTCCCAGGATAGAATTGTCCCGGTCATCCGTATACAACTTGACCTTGACTGCTTTCGCTTGTTTCTTCTTAGCTGCCAAGCTATCATTGGTATCAAACCTCTCCTTTGTTTGATGATCCAAACCATGTAAGAACGAAACAAGCGCGCTGCTTTTCCACACTTGTGTGCCCGACGTATGTGTCATTGTCATCGCAGCGAGCAGGAAAACCAAAGTGGCCACAACAGCCGCAATCGGTAGTACTGCGAAACCCCATCGGACGTGGACATATGACTCAACCGTTATCGATTTCCCGTTGGTTTCCACGGCGCCATTGAAGCCACGGAAGGCGGTGGTCATCGATATAGCCAGATCGCTCATAAGCATATTGATTCCGTTGGCATACTCGTAGTAGTTCCAGTAGAATGCTGTCACTATGTCCGTATCAAAGAAGGTTTCGCCTGATGAGATTCCGACTGTGAGGTTGACTACAACGGCCCGGTCTGGATCTGTCACGCTAAGGGTAAAATCGCTAGTCGTGCGTGTCGCAGAGCCGTTGGTAAAGATCGCGCTGAACCAACCCCGTATGCTCAAAAGCGCCTCCATGCCGAGCAGGTACGCAGTGTCGTCTGTATTGCCAGCAATGTACACGCCATAGTCAGCAGCAGGATCAGGTGAGCTCATGTCAATGACAGTATGATTGAGTACTGAATGCGTGATGTTCTCCTGATGTGTACCGTTTGTGACCGATGCGGACAGTGTATTCGCGCATGCTTGTAGGCTGCATTGCGATGCCCAAGGATTTAGCTTATCTGGTGTGTCTTGAAGCTCCGTACCCATGAAGATGAGCCGGATCATCGTAGAGTGGGGCATGTCTCCATAGGCAGATGGTATGAAGGACGTCATACTAAATACATCAGAACTTGTATTTACTGGATAACGATGCAACGAGTCAGTACTTATTCATTTGTTATTGATGGATAGATGGTACTCACGATGTGCTCCTGGTGGAACTTGCCACCCGCAAGAAGACATGTTTGGCGATGGACCCAATTCAGGTGGACAGTACCGCGTAATGAGAGAGCTGATATCAGTGCATTCATGGCAAACAGCGAGGGTCTCGAAGGGCTCCCAGACACAGGTACCACTTTGGCACTTGAATGGTAGCGACGCCGCAGGTCTGTTGTTCTCTGCGAACAGGCCATTGTAAACTGCTGCTTTGAGTGGAAGGATAGGCACGAAACCAGCTAAGGCAGTATGAGTTTACAGTATCATTCAACGTACAAGACTACTCACTCGTGCTTGTGTTACCTGCTAATGCGGGAGTAAAGTTGAGAGCCCTGGGTATAGTGGCACCTATGTCGCTTTCCACGCTTCGGACTTTGTAGGTTGCGATTTGCTGAGAGAAAGGCCCAAGAGCAAGGGCAACAACAGCGACAGTAGCTCCGAATGATCCGAGAAATCTGTTTGGACGTGCGTTAGTCACTTCATAAGCCGATTTGGCGCGTTAAAGACGTACCCTCCTCTGGCAGTTCCTAGTAATTTGATGGAACCCCACGAACCACGACTAGCATCATCGAAGGCCTCCATATCAGATAGTGGGGTCGATGCCTGCTTGAATCGGATCCATTTTGCCTGCGATATTCCACTTGAAAGGCAAACAGACATTGCGGCATTTGCGAACGTGGCTAACAGAGCGATAAGAGCGTTCAGAGTGATGTCGTGAGGCCAGTCAGGTAACGCACGCCCGTTGTATTTCGATACTACACCAATTATAGAAGCAACAGCACCGAGACCAACGACAACGGCTAAAACTAGATGTAGGTGTATCGAGTTAGTATATGTTCTGAATGTAGTTTATCCGGGGATATGTCTTACTCTCGAAAGCCCAGGACCGTGCACGGGACAACCCAGCCTGGTTATTAGACTTTGTGCTACATACTTCCGAAGTCACAGCTGTACTGTTTGTAGAGGAACTCCAATGTGGTACGTGCTTCTTTATAGACGGTGACTTGACCGTTGAGCGCGGACTGGTAGGACTGAAGTCGAAGTCATGTATCTCTTCATAGTTCTGCAGCGTAGACGAAGGCGGGGTGTAGTCCTCGTTGACTAGTGTCACTTCCACGGCGTGCTGTATCTTAGATAGTTGTTGGTACGCCATCGCGAAGCGAATTTTGGAGCAGATAGTCGCCGAAGATGGGCCTCAACGTCAATGTTTCACAACTAGGTGTGAGGCTCCCGAGGTCAGGTTTGGGTAACCCAGATATCCATGGATGTATAAGGGATTTCTACTCTGGTCAGCCACAACTTCCAAGCGTGATAAGCACAGCTCAAAAGCCCTCAAGACATGGTAAGCATATGCCGCGATGCCCACGTTAGGGTTGAGCCCGTCCCGCGCCTCCTCTACGCAGCCTTGTGGTGAGGTTCTGACGGCTTCTATTCGTCGACTACAATGCAGATATTATCTGCCACACACTGCATCCTTGTATCTCACTCTGTAGTCTCAGGTGCAATAGACGATCTTGCCGATAAGCAAGGTAGCGGCGCAGCAGGTTCATAGAACATCAGCTCGGCGCTCGCAGCGGCGCGTTGGGACAGGCAGCAACCTAAATGATCGGCAGGCTATGCAGAAGTTCTGGAATATGGTCAACACGCAATCTTCATACTGATACTCTGAGCCTGACCAGTATCGACAGCAATTGTTCTCACTAAATATAGAACTGCTGCAATCCCTGCACTTTCCGCCCCATACTCGGCCAATACATCTTCATCTAGCTTAATTGATCTTGGCATGATCAGCCTGCAGAGATAAGCCAGAGCACCATTCGCTAATAGATATGATAGATATGATGCGAACAAGTCTTCTTTCTTAGGTAGGTGGCAATGGCGTCGTAGTGCATGTTGTTGGTACGGAGCGGAAGGGTGAGCGTTCAAGGGCCCCCTGGCGGCTGATTAGGTTGGGCCGAACAAGTATTAGCTGGCTTGGTGTACATCAGCTTTTAGCCCCAATATAACGACTTTGAAATCCAGCATGCACGCTTGTCGATTAAGGTGAAGACTCGGATAACGCTAAGTTTTGTACAGTGGTTCCGAAAAGTGGCGTAGATGCGAATGCGAGGAGCTTCGTAGCTGTGAGAGGACAGGAGTTCCAAGGTTGTTCTTCGCAAGAGAGGTCGAAATCTCAGAAATTGTCGTCTTCGTCGTCAAAATCATCCTCAGCTGTAGTGACTGCTGCATTGGTCACATCTAATTAAGCCTTCATGTGCTACGTAGTTTACCTTTGGCTCTTCTACCTCATGAGGTTCTGGCTCTCACGGTCCACAACTTCCTTAGACCAAGCCATCAGATTTTGATCGATATCCTGACCTTCGCTATCCAAAGACAATGCGGCATTTTCAGGTACTGACGATTTTGCGTGCGATTTGCTCTGGTCAGGTCATCTTGTACTCTTCGATGCGTGAGAGGTCAGCGCGGGGACAGAAAAGAACAGGCCGAGATCGACGTAGGCGAATATATTCCGGCTGAACTAAATACGCCTGTGATGGAAGGGTTGGTTTTAGAGATGGGAATTACACAAAGGAATAGGTAAGGAGAAGCCCGGAGCGGTGGGGACGGCGACGCAGGAACCGGATAAAGTTCGGTACTCCCCAATCACCCATCGAGGGACCAAACTCCAGCCAGCTTCCTCTTCTTCTCTATACTTCCTCGATCTCGCCCGCTTCATTCGCAGGGCCGACTCATTCGCTCATGGATCATTCACTCGGCTTGCGCTGCGACATCGTCAGTCCCATTGCACAGTACATGCTGGTACACGCGTGCTGGGAATATCTGAGTAGACTTGGACCCAAAAGACTATAATTGCATTCGAAGCTGCAGAAAACAGTCGTTACGTTCACTCAATCTAATTGTTCACCAGAAGCCGCAGAACAGATAGGTCCACTGGGTTTCCAACTGCACCTGCTGTTGTACGGTTAGTTGGGTATGATGACGCAATAGTAGACAAAGCTCTGGTATCCAACGCATATAGTAGCTCGTACTGTTGCTGATAACCTCGACGAGGGCCACTACAGCAGGTCATCTCCGTTAAACTGTCTTCTTGTGTACTATGGAAGCCGAGCATGTTATAACGAGGATTCGTTATGACGGCAGCACCACGTATGTACCACTTTGTCGTATTCACAAGGGTAGTCTAGCTCAGATGCATTGAGTACCTTTCATTATTTGAGTCTTGACGTGCGCCTAACTAATGAATACCTAGTCATCTACGGCAACTCAGGCCATGAGAGTTGCGCTGCGTGTGCGCCAACGATCCGAATTAGCTTCCGTCCGTCAAATCTCCTAACATTTTCTCAAGGACAGTGTCAGTAAAAGCCCAGACAGTTGAGCTGTACTGAGCCCCCCAAGCATATCCAGTATACCACATGTCATTATATCCTTGCAAATCATACAAGTCTTGCACGAATCCTGCTCGCAGCTGCTCAGCTGATTGCGGCCACGAAGGTCGGCTATGGTCTGAAAGAGCCTTGAATTCCGCGTTGCAGTTTGAGGGGACAGTTCCTGCATTTTGAATATCTTTGACACTTTTCAAGACTAGCCTGGTAAATTCGTCCTTGGTCACTGTGTAGTTGGCACCGAATATGACGCGGAAAAGACCTTGGCCTGGAGGTCCTGTTGAATCCAAGCGCAGACTGTATGGCCAGTCCTTGATCGCAAGCTGATCAGCTGGTACCGCTGCTGAAGGCAGGTATGTGATCGAGTAATTCTCTGGTAGGCAAGACGCCTCTAAAACTGCTACGAATTCGGCTCCTGGGATCCACTTCGAGAAGATAGCACTTTCCTTTTCGTCAGGATGGAAAGGAGCTAGATTATCCAGGCTTGGCCCTGCAGTGTATAGAACGCGACGTGCTTTGATAACGTATTTGGTATCTCCTTGTTTGACTGAAAGCTCCACTCCGTTTGCAGTTCGCATCGCATCCTGCACAGTGCTCGACAATAGTACATCCGGTTTAAGAAGTTCGAGTGCACGTTCATAGAGAACACCGTTGTTGTCAATCGGTTTGAACAGGGTGCCGCTCAGGAAGTCTAGGCTCAGTAAGTTAGTACGTTTACAGTAAGAGATACCAGGAAGCACGTAGAACACAAGGTCCTATCGTAGCCGAGCCTGCAGAGATGACTGACCATTCGTAAGCGACGCTCCAAAAGCCTGTAAGACATTGAAAGTCAAAAGGTCACGAACACCACCATACCCCACCCCAGATATCGTCACTATACGTGGAACGGCAGCCTCCAGCTTATTGAGTTTGGCGAAGTCACCGAAGGGCGTGAGTAGATCTGCAGGGATGTCCACTGGGGATGGGAAGTCCCAGTAACCGGGCTCCAGGATTTCTCTGTATTTTGTCGTGATAGAGAGCCATCGCTGAAATGCTTCGTTGGTCGCATTCGCACTTGGAGCACTGTAGTCCTCCAGTATCTTACCAGTTTCGACGTCGACATTCAGAGCAGTCAGTCTCTGATTAGTAGGAATTGCCGTGGGGATTCCAAAGCGAGCGAAGAAATCTTTGGCTGGCCCGTATGGTAGGTAGCTTTGAACTCCGAAGTTGATTGAGATGTTGGTCTTGGGAATGTGGTAGGTACTAGTATGACCTCCCAGATTTGGCCTGGGTTCGATGAGCACCATGCTCGTGTTTAAGTCTTCGCGAAGTCGAACTGCAGCATAAGTGCCTGATGCACCTCCGCCGATGATTGCAACATCTCTGACCAGTTCGATAGGTCCTGGATTATTGCTCCCCTCAGCAGCCGTTAGGATGACACACACACAAAGGGAGTGTGCTAGGATGTTGAACAGTCGAGGCATCATGATTTTGAAATGATGGGAGAACCACACAAAGCTCGCCTGGGCTTCTTAAATACTATCCGACGGATCAATAACCGACGTCTAAGAGTCATCGGGATTGTTAATAGGCAGTTGCATAACACGAGCTTCTAGGATGACCAGGGCAAAACGAGCATTGGATGAGCAATATGCGAATGCTGACAATCTGAAAGCTTGGCGCAGCGGAGGAGCCCCCAATAACCGCTCTTTTCTGCAAGATGTATTGGCATGCAGTTTAGAGACCTCCTCAAAGAAGCGTCTATTTGCCTGTGTGCTGTTAAAAAATGAACAAAATTTGCCCATCCTTCCAAGGTTACTATGAGCCATGCAGCAACTGCGGACCCCTTGTTTCCACAAGAGAAGATAACGACTCTGGTGAAAGGAGCCATCCTATACTCCGTACTTCTCCCTGACCATGAATGAGCTGATCCGCTTACCTCGGCAGTCTTGACACATACCTATGCAAGAGGCACTGCCCTCTGAACAACATTCCCGCAGGTCTTCATCAAATGTGGGGTTTGGCGATACGCAAAGTCAGATTATCGACTAGGATGAGAGGCCATAGGAAGGGATGAGCGGTGGAAGCAACCTGATGCGCGGTAGCGAGATCAATCGCTAGAGCAATTCAATCGCGGAGAAACATCGGCAGAACAAGTAATAGTACATCTGTGCACTGCTTGTGATATCAAAGCCAATGACACAAGACATAAGGCGACTGTAACATCACATGGAGTGGTGAGAACAACTGTAGCAGCAACTTTGGGATCGCGAGGCCCGCGAGCGGCCCTTCTTTGCACATCAGAATACGGTAGGCGGGGCTGGAGAACGCGTAAAGTGACGAAAAACGCGGCATACTGAACAACACATTAACTTGACACGCGTCGCCAAATAGCACCTCAAATGAGGTACATCTGCATTTGATATGCACAAAAGATTCCTCGGTACATCATCGAGGTTGCTGCATGAGTCTTGTTGGATACTTTACACCATGACGTGCTTATCCATGGATCTGTATCGCCATTACAGCCACGTTTGACGCACCAACTTTGGTAATCACCACGACTGCGACCCTGAAGCAGATGGCAGTCGTCCGGTTTCTTTGCGGGGACGCCAGTCCTGATAAATGATACGAATACGCTTATGTCGACCCCGTTGAGTTGAATGTGGCTGATTCTGAGATGCATTCTGCTATGATGATAGCATCGTCACACTGGATGGATCCAGCACGAGCTGTACAAGATGGGGGACCGCAGTAATGTGAATGCTGTAAAGCAAAGCCTGGGTGTAGATAGGATTAGCAACTTTGTAGAAGAGATGGGTTCAAGAGTGAAAGTGCCAGTCGCGTGCTGTGGCCGGCAATAACCATCTCAGGCGCAGGAGCGACAGGGATGTTGGGTGCGGCCAGAAGCCGCGGACGTCCGCCCATTCGTCACCACGCGCGGGAGGCTGCGAGCTGTATCTGTCCAGTTTGGCTACCCATCATCGCGCAACTGCGCCTCATAACCTAGAATCTCCTGTACAGCTCTTAGATTGTGCTAGCTTGCTCCTTGGATCTTTATACGCGTCGGGCTCAACGTTTGCGCTCCGTTTACACCTACGCCACCGCGGCGCATCGACTGTTTCAGATCGCCAAGCGTCATTGGGGCTGCATAGCTTCGAGGCTGTGATTCTCCAACAGCCAGCTGTTCTTTCAACTGTGCGCATACCTCAGACCTCACCACACACGTTTTCCATCGCCTCTATGCATGATGAAATACCTTAAGGGCCTCCTGCTGCCCGCCCTGCTGGCACTAGCATCGACCGCCGCCGCCAAGAAAGAAGAGCCGCTCGTTGAGACGACGGCATTCAAGAACGACATCGTCAACATCCTGTACTTTGACGATTCCGGAGTCGCCTTACTGCAAGAACTCGAGACGGGAAGCATCTGGCGGTCACACGATGCTGGCAAGGGCTGGAAGCAATTACAAGACCTACACGGGCTGGGCATAATCAAGAGTCCATATGACAACAAGGTCGCATTGGTCTTGGGCGAAAAGAAGCATTGGGTCACGTATGACCAGGGCGAGAACTGGGATAGTTTCGAGACGGAGCTTCCGCCGTCGCCCCAAGTACCCGTAAACTGGCACGCCCAGGATAGCAAGAAGATCCTGATTCACGAGATCGAGAACTGCTTTACTGCGCCATGTCTCGGACGGGTATGTTCCGTATATCTTGCTTGTGAGTCCAGCGGCTAATCTAGGCTAGACCTACTACACGACTGATGGCTTCAAGTCAAAGCCCAAGATCCTCATCGACGACCGCCGAATGTGCCAGTGGGCAAAGGGCGCCGAACGCTTCCTCCAAGGCCAGGACAAGCACGATGACCGCATATTGTGCATCACCAGAGGCAAATACTCGGACAGGTCAAAGGACTTTAGGCTCCTGATTTCTGACAAGTGAGTGGCAACCGACTACAACAATGGGTAGCAGCTAATGGGCGCAGTTACTTCAAGGATGAAGAGGAGCCTGTCATGTCATCTGGACGTACCGTTCAGGGTATGGCAAACATGGCCGCTGTCAAAGGCTATATTGTCGCCGCCGCCAAAGCCGACCACTCCAACGAACTCGCCCTCTACGTAACCCAAGATACCGAGACATGGCATCGTGCTCAGTTCGGCGATCACAAAATCGAGGAAGATGCATACACTATCCTCGAGTCGACCAACTATAGCATACAAGTCGATGTCATGACCTCCAAGTACGTGGACATGGGCAACCTCTACACGAGTAACTCGAACGGCACCCACTTCACCAAGAACATGGAGCATACAAATCGCAACGAAGGTGGATACGTCGATTTCGAGAAGATCGCAAACATCCAGGGTGTGGTTCTGGTAAATACTGTTGACAACTGGAAACAGGTAGAAAAATCGGGTCAGGGCAAGAAACTAAAGTCGCGGATCAGCTTTGATGACGGCAGATCTTTCGAAAAGCTCACAGTCAAGGGCAAGAAAGACGCAGAATTGCACCTACACTCGGTGACTAACCTGCACAACAGCGGGAGGGTCTTTTCAAGCCCCGCACCAGGCATCGTCATGGGTGTCGGAAATACTGGAGATTACCTGGGCAAATACACCGACGGCGATCTTTATGTCTCTGATGACGCCGGTCTCACATGGGAACTGGCGCTTGAAGATGCGCACAAGTACGAAATTGGCGACCAGGGTTCTATTTTGGTAGCCGTATTCGACGAGGGCGACACCGACGAGATCAGGTATTCGTTCAAGCATGGGCGAAAAGATACATGGAAGAAGATAAAGCTTGACTACAAGATCCGCGCACGCGAACTCACAACCCTACCTGACTCGACGAGCTTGAAGTTTATGCTCTACGCATCTAAGAAGAAGGATGGCGGTGGCAGAGAACATGTTATCATCCACCTGGACTTCACTGATATGCTGAAGAAGTGTGGCGACAGCGATTTTGATGACGAATGGTCTGTGCGTAAAGATGCAGACGGTGACCCAAGCTGCGTCATGGGTCACAAGCAGCTGTTCCGCCGGCGAAAGTGGGATGCCGAGTGCTTTGTTGAAGAGGTCTTCAAAGACCCGACACCAAACTTCAAGCCATGTGATTGCGACGAATTCAGAGACTACGAATGCGATTTCGGATTTACACCTACTGGAGAAGGCAAGGACAAGAAGTGCGAACCCAACGACTCCTTCAAATTACCCAAAGGCGCTTGCGAGGGCGACGCAAAGACATACAAAGCCAGCTCCGGTTGGAGAAAGATACCTGGTGACCAATGCAAAGGCGAGACCGAAAGAGACAAGCAAGTCGAGCGTGAATGCGGAGACACTGAGAGACCGCCACCAAAGAGTGACAAGATTACGAGCGAAATCACCAGGTTCAAGGGAGGTGAATTCTTGGAGCAGTACTATCTCGAGGGCAATACCCAGAGCGATGACGACAAAGACGAAACAGTTGTCATGCTGACCGATGAGCGAACGGCCTACATCACTCATGACCATGGAAAGAAATGGAAAAAGGCTGTGGATGATGAGGTTGTTCGAATCTACCCTCACCAGTACGACAACAACAGAGTTTACTTCTTGACTGCCGGCAAGAAATTTTACTACTCCACAGACCGCGGACGTCGTGATAGCATCCGCTCTCACGAGGCACCCGTTATGCCCAATAAGGAAAGGCTCTCGATTATGCAATTCCATCCAAAGGAGGAGAGCTGGATCATCTGGATGGGTGGAAAGCACTGCGACAAAGCTGGCGATAAAGACTGTCATACTGTAGCCTATGTCTCACAGAAGAACGGTGAAGACGAAAGCTGGGAGCCGCTCGTACCGTACGTCAAAAAGTGCGCATTTGTTTGGCGCGAAGCTGGTCGAAGCGTCAAGGAGGAGCAGATCTTCTGCGAACAGCACACAAACGAGGAAATGGGCGCTCCCCTTGAACTCATTTCCAGTGAGGACTGGTTCAAGAAGAAGGATGTCAAGTTCAAATCTGTCGTGGAATTTGCGACAATGTCTGAGTTTATCGTTGTCGCGACCAAAGCTGATGATGGGACTCTCCATCTGGATGCGAGTCTTGACGCCAACACTTTCGCCGAGGCCAAGTTCCCACCCAAGTTCTTTGACGTTCACCAGACAGCCTACACTGTTCTGGACAGCTCCACACACGCGGTCTTCCTTCATGTTACAGTCAATCCAACACGGGATCAGGAGTATGGTTCCATTATCAAGAGTAACAGCAATGGCACATCTTACGTTATGAGCCTTGCCGCTGTGAACCGAAATATGGAAGGCTACGTCGATTTCGAGAAGATGCAAGGTCTTGAGGGAGTCGCTGTCGCCAACGTTATCGTCAACGTCGATGAGGTCAACAAGGGATCCAAGAAGAAGAAGCAGAGTCGCATCACGCATAACGACGGCGCTGACTGGGAACCTCTTCAGGCGCCTGAGAAAGATTCGGAAGGCAAGGCATACGAATGTGATGTTTCCGACAAGTACAAGTGCGGTCTGCATATTCATGGATATACAGAACGTGCTGATCCTCGGGAGATGTACTCCTCTCCGACAGCAGTAGGGATGATGCTTGCTGTTGGAAATGTTGGCTCAGAGCTGTCTACCTTTGGTGAAGCCAATACCTTCATGACGACCGACGCAGGTATTACCTGGACCGAGATCAAGAAGGGTACCTACGCCTGGGAGTTTGGCGACCAAGGCTCCGTCATAGTCATCGTCCGCCGCGGAGAAGATACTGACCACGTCTATTACTCCCTTGACAACGGCTCAAAGTGGAACCTCTACCAATTCTCCGACCATAAGATACGCGTTGAAGCCATCACTACCGTGCCTAGCGACACTTCTCTAAACTTCCTCCTTTGGGGTAAAGACAGCAAAGAACTTGTTGCTGTCAACCTTGACTTCTCCGGTCTACCAGAGTTCAGCAAAAAATGTGAGCTCAATGAGAATAATCCTACCAGCGGTGATTACGACCTCTGGATTCCACAGCACCCGCTCCAGAAAGAGGAGCCTCAGTGTCTGTTCGGTCACGTAGCACAATACCACCGTAAGAAGAGAGACGCCAAGTGCAAAAACGGTCAGCGCATCGATCAAATGCACGACATTGCACGAAATTGCTCCTGCACCAGGCGAGACTTTGAATGGTAAGACCTGTTTTGTACTTTTGCGCAGCGATACATGCTAACAATCAGTAGTGCATACAACTACGAGCGCGACGCAAGTGGTGATTGCAAGCTTGTGGCCGGTCTCACACTGCCTGAGGCGTCTGCCGTATGCAAAGACAAGAACGTAAAAGAGTACTACACCGACGTCCGATTCCGCAGGATCCCTCTCTCCACCTGCGAGGGCGGTCAGGAATTTGACAAGACGGGTGACCCACACCCTTGCCCCGGCTTCGAAGAGGACTTCCAGAAAAAACATGGCATCGGAGGTTTCTCCCTGTTCTTGGCTATCGTCCTTCCCTTTGCTGCAGCAGGCGGTGTCGGATACTATGTGTGGAAGCACTGGGACGGCAAATTTGGTCGCATTCGCTTGGGTGACGGAAGCGGAAGTGGCGCATTCGACTCGGATGCGCCATGGGTCAAATGGCCCATCGCTGCTGTATCGGGCCTCGTGGCTGTCATCAGTGCACTGCCTCTACTCGTAGGCAGCGTTTATAGATGGGCTGCTGGCAGAATGGGTGGCGGAGGTGGATATGGGGGTTATGGCAGGACGTATACTTCTAGAAGCAGTTTTGCGCGCGGCAGGGGAGATTACGCGGTTGTGGATCCCGACGAAGGGGAACTGCTGGGCGATGACAGCGATGAGGAGGTATGAAGATCTCTATCATTGGATGGCTAAGATAAATATGAGAGATTTGGCATTGGTCATGGTTATGACAGGTTGGTAAGTGTGAAACGGGTGATGCAGGGTATGGTGGTATGGAATTTGTACATTCTTTGTAGCAATCAAGTTGTTTGATGATTATGTAGGAATGGGTGGTGATAGTCAGATGGACTCCCAGGTGGCTGAAAGCTTGTCGCATCTGTCAAAAGTGCTGTGCGTCATGACACTAAATCTAGTGTGAATCGCGTAGAATTTTGTACCCTGACGGTTGAGTTGACAGAGAAGCGGCAAGTGCTTTGACGTAAAGATTACTGGACCTGCCTTGGCAGAACGGACCTACTCGTGTTTCTACTCCACGATGGGAGAATTTTATATTGCTACTAAGCTGGACATGTCCACTCAATACCTTCATCGCTGGCTGAGGTAGATTGAATTCCGCAGATCTCCATCTGGTAGCGATACAAACTTTGCCATGCGTGTCGAAGCGAAGGATTAGTAGTGTGGTTTCACGCGCCGCGTCTAACCCCATCTTGAGTGGCCATGATTCGAGGGCCCAAGCCACGATGCGGCGCAGATTGATTGAGGGTCTTCGTCCTGCGACCAGGGTGTCTAAACTAATCTCCTGGGTTTTGCGGAGGTGAGGCGCAGCTTGCTGTTGGATGGTCCAAAAGTAGGCCATTATTGATCAAACAATGTCGTCTTGTTTGTTTCCGACAGCTTTATGCCTTTGCCTTTTGACAGATGAGACTGTTCATCGCACGGGTTATGATTGTTCATGCCGCGGTTGTTGCTGTTCAGGCTGAGATGATGTTATAATTGGGGTGGTGTTTCTTATGCGAGCTATATTCCGACTTGGCCAGTCTCGAAACACAGGGCCTGGGGTGGTACGAGTCGAGCACGAAACGTTGGGGAACTGGACGCTGAGTCCATGGCACTACAGCAACAACAATGGCTGTGTGAGAGAGGTGCTGCTAATGCTTGGGGTGTATGGCTGTCAGTTCAATGGGGCTGCACCGTAGTTATGCACCCCAGAAACAGCACAATATGCAGAGTGAGGATTAACCCGTTCCCCATTACCTGGGTATGCAGCGCCATGAGTTCGTACGAGTCCCCTTAATAAACATTGAAACACCCCGTTCGGTTTTGTGGCTCTGGGTGTTTAGTTTGGGGATGTTGGACGGCTTGACACATTGCGGAGAGGGCCCGTTGTGTCAAACGGTAGCACTCGGCGGTGGCGACTGGATGGAGAGAGGGAAAGCCGTTGCAGTGCCGTGTGGCTCAGGCACTCACGGGCTCATAGGACGCACCGGCTCGATTGATGGTAGTGCATGATTTTTTGACACGCAGTTGCGCCCCTTGGCCGTGCGGACGGTTGTCTGGATTTTCTTGCGTTGAGTGCTGGTTCATGCATGCTGTGGGGATTGGCCATGGGCGCTTGACTGGTTTGGGTTGTGACGCAGGCCCACGTTGTTTCAGAAGGGGACAGCCAATCAGCGCTGGCACAGCTAAGGCAGGCTCCTTCCCTCTGTGTTGGTCGTCAATGGCCAACACGTCGGTCAGGGCGAGTGTCTGCATTCAATTTCCGCCTCTCCAGATGGAGCAACTCGACAGGCGCGATGCTGCAAGTGTACCACCAGAAGCGATGTGGTGCGTCCAAATAAGTGAATACCCGCTGGGTAGGCATTGGCCAGTCGTCGCCCTAGCACCAACAATCTCCCGAGGCGCCCCAATCGTGCATCGAGGGTCCCTAGAGCCCGCTCTCGCTTGCACTACCCCTGGTCAGCGACCTGATGCAGGCCGTCAGGCTTGGCTACCGGCGTGCAATAGTGAATTGGGCCTGGTATTCTCTCGGGAACAAGCCCACCGCCAAGCCGTTTCACATGCGGACGCTTCTTCGCTGAGCTTGGTGACTATGGCCTGGACACTTGCGACGCGAGTACATGAGGCCGTCTCGTCCGCCTGGGCACCTTCTCATCACTCCTTCCCAACGGTCTTGGTCCTTCTTTCTTCCTGCAACCCCACACTCTCTCTTTCCATTCATTTAGAGTGCTCTGTCTCTCTCTTCATCACTCGCTCTTTTCTACACTCACTCACTTTGCTTACTTTCGTCACCCGCACTTTCTTCTTCTTCTCGCGTGCTGGCACGTCTTGGCCGATACGCCTTCCTCCTCAGACCAGACTTGCCTGATACACGGTTCCGTCGCACCTTCGTTGCCTGCACGTTGATGTAAGTCTCCAAGCTTTTTTTCCGCCCTGAGGCTGCCACACATTGTGTGCCTGTTCTACCCCAGTCACTCATCCTTCTCGACCCCACACAGCGCCATTATGGTCTGTTTGTATGCCTGTCTCAATAGCCGTAGCTCCAATCGCTATATAAAAGCGACATAGACTGTCGCTAGTCCGTGGCTTCACGCGCCGTTTGTTCACAGCAGGGCTGTCACTGACTTGCGTCCGTATAGCGTTCCTTCTACATTCATTCTCAGTGACTACCAAACTCACTGCACTTTCGCTTCTACGCCTCCAACAACTTCTTGCCGGACCGGATCCTCCCCGTAATCAACATGAAGTCTTTCTTCGCTATCGCCGCCGGTCTCTTGGCCGCTGGCTCTTCAGTGCTCGCAGCTCCCACAACTGGTTCTGAGGGCTTCATCAACAAATACGCCCTCCCAGCAAACCACTCCCTTGAGACCAAGGAGTACATCATTACCTGGTGGCGTAACGACACAGACCACAGGAAGATCGAAAACTACCTAGACAATCTATCGCTCAAGTCGGGAGATGTGCTCAAGGCCGAATCCACACCGGGTGTAAACCCTCAGTGGGCCGTTGTCGAGATGTGCGACGACCACGCCAAAATCTTCAAGGAGCTGGCCGAAATCAACGTTGTAGAAGAGAAGGCCGATGTCAAGTCTTTCGCACAGCAGCAGGGCGCTCCCTGGGGTCTGCAACGAGTCTCGAGCGCAGCCGGCGCTACTGGATCCCCACAAGGCCAGGACTTCGTTTACTCTTTCGACGATTCAGCCCTCGGTGCCGGTGTTGACATCTACGTTATTGACACTGGTGTGCGAACCACCCACGCTGTCTTCACTGGACGCGCTACTCAAGGTTTCACTGCTACTGGCTCTTTTGTTGATGGTGATGGTCACGGTACTCACGTTGCTGGTACTGCTGGTGGTGCAAAGTTCGGTGTCGCCCAGGGTGCCAACATTATCGAAGTCAAGGTACTTGGAGATGACGGATCTGGTGCATCTTCCGACACCATCAAGGGTATGGACTGGGTTATCGCCAACCACAACAAGCGCAAGACCCAACCCGGTTTCGTCGGTTCCATCATGAGCATGTCTTGGGGTCTTCAGGGTACCGCCAACTCAGTCGACGAGATCATTTCTGGTGCTTCAGAGGCTGGCATCCACGTCTCGGTCGCCGCCGGTAACGATGGTATCGATGCTTGTGGTAGCACTCCCGCTCACCTCGGTGGCAAGAACTCCAATGTCGTCACTGTCGGTTCCATTAACATCGACAACGAGATCTCATCTTTCTCCAACATTGGCCAGTGTGTTGACATCTATGCCCCCGGTGAGCAAATCTTGAGCTCTTGGAGCACTGGCGACGCCGTCATCAACTTCCTCTCTGGTACATCCATGGCTTGCCCTCACGTCACTGGTGTAATGGCCACCCTTATGACTCAAGACGTTGCCGGTCTTGGTCAAAACCCTGCTGCCCTCAAGGCTAAGCTCCTTGCAACTGCCCGCCAGGGCGATGTCAAGGGCAACACTGGTGGAAGCGCAAACTTGCTCCTTAGCAACGGTGTTGACGGAGCTGTCAAGCGTCTCACCAAGAACTACGTCCTACCAGATCACAGCGGCTTGAACGGTAGCCCAGCTGCTCGCGCCGCTGCTGCTGTCATGGTCAAGGATATCACCCTCGACAAGCGCTTCCAGCTTCATTCCCGTGAGGCCAAACTCCGATTCTAGAGCGAGCAAGAGAGCATCACATGAGTGCATAGCAATTGCATGATACCCCTCATTGTTGGTACCTCTTCCGAAAAGTTTCCACGACATTTCTGTCTCATCTTTGGGCTCTTCTAACCGCCCTATAATAATTCAATGTATCTGCATCAGCATGGACTGGTCTCTTTTTCGTCATCAAGTGGGTTGTGTGAGTCGGAACTTAATTTCGCTGTCAATACTTTTTATCCATTGCATTGACCGGCTGGGGTGGAGAAGGACATGGGGGGAAATGTATACGTACGATACGATCCTTACACGGACAGTCATATGCGTAGCCAAGCCAGTCGGCACTCCAGTCGTGTACTACTTAGAATCTATCAAGTCATTGTACATATCATTCCCTGCTTGTACCATTTCCTTTCTACATTCTACATCCAAGCCGTAGTTCAGTATAGGACAACTATCTCGCCAGAACTTGGTGCGATTGTATCTCGTCCTTCGTCCTGCAATGAAACGCGAACAAAGGCATCACAAGGCGAACAGTTGGATGCCTAGAAGACAATGGCCCCACAGTCGCCTGAATCGTATATGCACCGCCACCCCTGCCAAGCTGGTAGAAGATGTTGCAGGTAAGTTACTCGTCTGCCTTCCATATATCCGCGATGCTGGACGTTGATCATACGGCAAATTCTGATAGTGCCTTGGCCAAGTCAGTGCGGCAATGGTAAATGTAAGCGATGCGGGTCAATCAATGCTGGGATTCATTACCTTGTGGTCGATCAAACTGGTCACGTGCAGATATATACACGCTTTCAATGCACTATGCTAAGGCTATTGTTTTCTAGAAGACGGCGAGGAATCTTTCCAGAAGAAGAAGTGTGATGTTGGGTTGCGCTTTGGAGACGAACGTAGATCGTCGGCCCTGGAATGGCTTAGCGCGGAACAGGTCCTAGCCACCTCCAGCGCGACCTGGGCAGGTACACGTCTAACTCCACACCTACCAATGTCTTTGGTGACATCACAATACTAGGCGCTGCATTGAAGTGTATTTGCTTCTTCTTCTAGTGACGGAAGTTCTTGCCTTTCAGCTGGCCACGCCACGTAGCTTCCATCATCGTCTGACGGTGTCCAGAATCACGCTCCACGCGCTCGACTCCGGTAGCTTCCTGCGCGCTTTGAAGTCACGACCAGGCTTTCTTCTAGATGAATCCATCTTCACTAATGCTCTCAGTCCTAGATATGATACAGTCTTTAAGCGCCTTCAACAACTTTATGCTACTAGATCCGTTTATCTACATGTACGCGCCGCCACCGCGCTTGCGGTCACCTAAGCGCTGACCATACCCAAACCTCGCACGTTATGGGTCCACTGTACGCTCTGGGTACTACAACCGTCCCAAGAGATACTCTTTTCGGTATAATGGTCATCAAAAGTCATCTCGACGCGCCAGGAATGCTACTTGTCGTTTCTTGGTTTTTTATTATTCGCCGCATCGCTTGCCAAGCATCGCAGAGCTACTGTGCCACCTTCAGATTGAACGTTAGGATGGATACGCGGCTTCCCATGATAGATCAATATGTTTTTAAAGGATAGCAACGTCTCGCTATATATTTTGTTGAAGGTACGCCGACTATCAATCATATTAGTTCTTGAATGTTGCGACAATGTCTCTTGAGTTGAATTCGAAATATGTGAAGACAGGTGCATGGTAAGAGGCTAATGCTGGATTCTGCATATTCTTCGCAACGTGTTGCTAATATGCTGCTTTTGATAGGACGAACATGGATGGAGGGCCAGTCCTGGGAAGGACCATCACAACTGATACGCAAACAGGCAATCTTGTTGTTGCTATGCTAGCTGTGTTGTCAACCTTAGGTAACATTAACGAGCATCAGTCTTCGAGAGAGAAAAGTGACTAATTAAGATAGGAACTGCGCATCTTTGGCATCTGATCGCGTTTGCGATTCATCAAGTCCGAGCCAACGGTCGTCCAGCGGATGCTATGTTCAGGCAACAGCAGGCACTGCTGCGTACGCTTCCAACACCCAGCTCAGTTGTCGCTGAAGCGCTCAAACTATGGTGGGCCTGGAGGAAGAACACAGACCGACCCTTCCTACGTTCCATGGTATTGGTACTCGTCGCAATGCTCTTCACGGCGGTCACAGTCGCGGCTTCCGTCTTCTCATCCTTTGTCGTCGACAGTGGCTCCATCGAAGTGCTAGTCGACTCGCCGCTATGCGGAAGAATCAACGGGACTGGAACTGCCTGGAGGACTTATATCACCACTTTAATCGCGAATGCTCCTGTCTATGCCGGAGCCTGCTACCGCAATGGTTCGCTCCCCGCCCTCTGCAACGATGCCTTCACCAATGTAAACATACCACTTACAGTCGGAAGCACGCCCTGTCCGTTCAACGAAACCATGTGCGGTACCAAAAACGCCGTTACTGTCGATTCAGGCCTTGTAGACGTCGGTAAGATGTTCGGACTAAACCTGGCTGCCAAAGATCGTGTAATGTTCCGGAAGAAGGTTTCCTGTACCGTTTTACCTAGTGAAGGTTCTTACGAAGTCTTCGACTTAGAACTAATACCCAATCTGGTACCTGCGGATCGTTTCATCTTTCCTGGCGAACAGATCCTGGCCTTGCTGTACGGACGGACGGATAAGACAAAGATAGAAAGCTACATAGGGTACCTTCTTGTGTCTAACATCACTGGTAATCCAACAATTCCGCTGTGAGTCAAAGGTTGTTGCGTACGATTGATTGTGCTGTAACTGATATGTTCCTCCAGTGGCTCGGTATGGTACAGATCGCCGGTCAATAGGGTGCCGCAAGGGTGGTTTCCTCTGGAAAGCTTCTTCCCTATTCAAATGAATGATGGGCCAGATGGAGATTTGATTTTGAAACCTTTCATGCAAAATCGCCTTATGTTTGCCACGCCAACTGATGACCCGCTGTATTCTTCACACAAGAATATTTCTTCATGGGATCTGGGTCAAGAG
>Ga0265797_10001861_pt1 | contig 36572 bp, 38 predicted proteins | sample P2T30metagenome_FD_192433 | JGI IMG/M metagenome (GOLD analysis project Ga0265797, IMG submission 192433) | Plant litter microbial communities from East Loma Ridge, Irvine, California - P2 T30 | ecosystem: Environmental > Terrestrial > Plant litter > Unclassified | place: USA: California...
GATATAAGTTCGGTATAATAATCCGAATCAGGTTAATATAAGGAATCAGTACTATTATTTCTTCTCTGTGTATCTGTCCATATCACATTAGCAAGCAAGTTACTAACAAAAAAGCCTGTCACTTTTGAAAGTAACAGGCTTTTCAATATCATTAGGATTTTGCTTAATACTCCCAAAGACCGTGTTCAAGTTCCATCAGCTCTTGTTCGTAGTTCAGAGATTTTTGAAGTGCTTCTTTATCGCCTCCGTAAATATCTAAAAACGCTTTATCATTTGCATTAGAAAACTTGGTGATCCTGCCCCAGAACAGTCTTAAATCAAAAGCATCTGCAAGATTTTTGTTCTGCGCTGTATTCTCCGTATTGTACCAGATGTATTTCTTAGGATCACTGCGGAAAAGGCGCTCTACGTCTTTATATCTGAAAGAAGCAACCGGTAATTCTAAACCCGAGGCTGTCTGATCAGATGGAAGTACAATGGTTATTGTCTGGATATCATTATACAAACGTGATCTTTTCTTATCAAAAGTCCAGTCTTCTTTTATTTCAAGAATGGATAACTGGTTTGGAAAATATTCTTCTTCCATTCCCGCCATCATCTGCTGTGTTTGAAAAGTGTCCACCGGAGGAGTTTCCACAACAGGTGCTTCTATCTTAGCGACTTCCTTCTTAGATCCTTTCTTAGTGGTTTTCTTTTTAGGCGGTCCCCAACCGTCATCTACCACCGCTTCTTCCTTCTTAGTTTCTTTTTTAGGTGTACCCCAACCATCATCTACTGCGGCTGTTTGTTTAGCCGTATTTGTTTTTGGAGCATCTCCCCATCCATCTCCTGCTGCGGCAGCAGGTGTTCCAAAACCAGCTGCAATTTCATCTTCTGACAAGCCTGCTGTCTGATTTGGAATTAATATTCTCTTATGAATTTCGCCGGATGTAACCTTAACTGTACAGGAGTCATTGGTATAAGCATCAATTAATCCTGCTTTGGCTGCATCCAGAAGAAAACGGGTTATTTCATTGTTTTTGGAGAACATCGAAAGATTCTGCTTCTCATTCAGATCCACCCTTCTCCATAATGTCCTTTTCATCATAATATCACCATCTACGATGGGTCGGGCGGAAAACAGATTCTCAGTAGAATCGACTTTTTCCTGAGCAAAAGCAGTAGTGGCGCTTACCGACAAAGCGAGCAACGAATACGCTATTGTCTTTCCGTTCATTCTTATCATAGCTTACTTGTTCTAATGCCTAGAAACTAGAAAATTTATAATTCTTAAAATAAATTTATGGTGCGGTTCTGAGTACCCATTTCTACCTCATTGATCGCACCTTTGAAGTTCTGACGTTCTACTTTCAGAATTTCAATCACATAACGATCACCTGGTTGTGCTTGTTGTGCAAGAGAAGAAATTGATCCTCCACCACTTAAAGTAATCGGATTTCCAATTCTTCTAGGTCCTCTTGCTAATGAAACCTGAATTTGAGATACACGGAACCTAGCATCCTGTGGAGAGAAGTTTTTGAAACTTTCATCCGGTACTGCAATTACCTGCACACTTCTCGCAGCAGAAGCCGTAACACCTTTACGCTCATCAAAGGTTGCTCCGTTCACACGAATTTCAAGAGAAGGTTTCGGTACACGGTTTACACGGAAAGGTTCAGAACCCAGCACGTTTCCACCATTACTAACGGTAATATTTAGCTGTGCTTTATTAGGAACAATTGTGAATTTCCCCTTTTGGCCACTGTTGATAATTTCTCCTCCATCTGTTGAAAAAGATGGTGCCCAGAGAGCTCCTAAAGCAGGGCTCTGAATACTTAGCTTGTTTGCACAACCCAGATAAAGGGGAGGTAAAGTTCCGGTTTCAACCTGATAAGTCGGTTTTACTACAAAGTATTCCTGCTTCATGCTATAAGTCGTGTCTCTTCCCGAAGGTGTAGGAATTGTAATTTTTCCTACCAGTTCACGGCGTGCAATCCCTTCTGCATTATAGCCACCACCCTGTGCTGTAAACTCAACCATACCAACGCCATTCTGAACTTTAACAGCAGCACCATTCAAACTCATACGAGGGGATAAACCTGATGCAGAAGCTGCAATAAACATTTGTCCTTTGAACTTTGTACCGGCTACTACGGTTTTAGCATCCGCACTGATCATCGCCAGAATACGGTCAAACTTCACATCAGCTGCTCCTACTTTGCTTGCAAGATAGTTTAGAACCTCACCTTCCATCCTGCGGATGTCTGTTTGCTTCTGGCTTAAAACGGCAAGGGCAGCGGCTACAGGCGTTTGTGCAAAATTCAGTTCAGCAAAATCTTTATTGCGCTGATCCTTATTTTCCTTAGCTACAGGATCATCTTTACCATCCATTGCAAGAGGCATAAATTTGTTCTGCGCAACTGCATTCAGCGTATTGGTATATGCATTCAGGTCACCTTTCAGCTGGTAAGCTTTACCGTTTTTCTGACCGCCTACCATTAACTCAGCAACTTTGCCTTCTTCCTGTGGGTTTTTGATTGCACCTTCTTCATTTAATCCACTACCAGCCTGGGTAATGATCTCCTGTTTAAGTGCATTCAGTTTGTTTATTATTTCGGTAGAACTCTGACGAACTTCATCAGCTTGTTTCATTACAGCTACATCACTTGCCCTGTTTCCTGACTTTTCAACTGCTGCTTTGATTTTTAATACCGTTTCCTGGTTTATTTTATTGGCTGCTCCGGAAGAAAGTTCCAGAGAATTATTCAAGAGGATGAATTTCTCTATAATGGCTGAACTTACCTGTAATGCAAGCATTGCGGTAAGTACCAGATACATCATTCCAATCATCTTTTGACGGGGTGTTTCTTTTCCACCTGCCATATGGTTCAGTAATCAGTTATCAGTGATAAAATAATTTTGAATTAACAAACATCGGGTAACATTACCGATTGTATGCTTTGGTATTAAGCATTGCCACGCATGGCAGTAAGCATATTACCATAAATGCCATTCAGAGAAGAGATGTTCGTTGTAAGCTTGTTCATCTCGCTTTTGAAGACTTGTGATTCCTTGGTAGCATCCGCCATATTCTCCATAGCTGCTGTAAGGTTTCCGTAAAAAGCATTCATTGCTTTCAAATGCTTGGTAGTATCCTGCAATTCCAACTCATAAACCGCATTTAATGCACCCATATTTTTGGTGATCTGCTGAAACTGTTCGCGATACGATTGTGCATCTTTTGTTGCGTCTGCCATGGATGTCATTGCGTTTATTGCAACACCGTAAGACTTATTCATATCTCCGATAGCAGCAGAAGCGGATTTTACATTTTTTGCATAATCATTTGTTGCAACAGTAGCATCTGTAAGGTCAGTGATTTTACCAACTGTATCAGAAAGTGTTCTGAAATTTTTTCCAAGACTATCAAAAACATCAGGAGATATTTTTGCATTGTCAAGCATGTTATCAAGTTTAGCAGTGATGCCGCTGCCTGATGCTGCGCCAACACGATTTATTGCTGGTCCTGAATAATCATCAGCAAGCTCAGGATAAACACGGGTCCAATCCGGATCTCTGTCAGATGATTGCGTTAAAGTCTGAATTGCATAAAGTAAAAAGATAATAACCTCAGTACCCAGACCAATGGTAAGCATTTCGCTACCACCATCCCAGTGCTGAATTTTAAATAATGCTCCTAAAATAACGACGGCAGCACCGGCGCTGTATATTGTTGGTACTAGTCTATCCCAAACAAAACTAGGTCCGCTATTCTTAGCCATACGAATGATAATCGTTTACGTGAAAAAATTAGTTATTAAAAAATAAATTGATATGAGAAGGCCGTAAAAAAGAAGCAGTGTTATTACGCTGCTTCTTTTTATCAACTATTATTTTTAGCGACGACGACGTGCACTGGCACCGCCGCGATCGTTTACATTATCCATTACACAACGGAAGCCAATGAAAGCACGTGTTTCAGTTTCATATTCAAAACTGCGTGTTCCTGTCTGCAGATAATAAGCAATGTCTTTCCATGAACCACCTTTGATTACTTTTCTTGGCTCATTAGGATCCGTATTTTTAGGGTTCATATCCCATAGAATAGCAGAAGCATTATCAGAATATGCATCCGATGTCCATTCCGCAACGTTTCCTGCCATGTTATATAAGCCAAAATCATTAGGATTATAAGCATTTGCAGGACCTGTATAAGGATATCCGTCTGCGTCATAATTTCCTCTTTGCGGTTTGAAGTTAGCCAGGAAGCATCCTTTCGCATTCATTGTATACGGATTACCCCATGGATATTTTGCTACGGCACGTCCTCCTCTTGCTGCCCATTCCCATTCTGCTTCACTTGGCAATCTGAAACCAGTAGAATTAAACTGACCTTCTGTATTTTGGAAATCATGAAGCAGGTTTGTTCTCCATTTTGAGAAATACTGCGCCCCCTGCCAGCTAACACCAACTACCGGATAGGTATCAAAACCAGGGTGCTGATAGTAGTATTCTACCATTGGGTCTCCATTTGAATATGCAAAGTCTTTTTGCCAAACAGTCGTGTCCGGATAGTACTTGGACATGATTTCTTCTTCACCCAATACAGAAACAGAATCCACCAATAAAGCATTTACAAACTGACGATACTCATGGTTGGTTATCTCTGTATCATCCATATAAAATGAACTGATCGTAACTCTCCGGTTCATATTGCTCATAGATGCAGCAATATCCTCATCTGCCTGACCCATTATAAAAGATCCGGATGGAATAACGACCATTCCGGCAGGTGTAGTTTGCTTAAATCCTTTACGGGCAGTAGCTGTAATTTCTCCATTTGAAATGCCGCTTTCCTCTTTTCCTCCCTTTCCAAACTTACTTTTGATAAATCCGCAGCTTTGCATGAGCATAAGAGCGGCTACCAAAAGCAGGCTTTTGACTCCATTCCGATAGAACACTTTCACATTCATAGTGGTTTTGTAAAAATTTGAGTAATAGTTGATAGCCTAAAAACGTAAGCTGTGGTTATATAGTATACTTAAAATAAAAACAAAAGTAACAGTCGGTTCACCCAACATTAAATGACTAAACCAAGGTCTGATTTTATTCGTTTTACCGGATTATTCGTCTTAACGCACAAAACCGGACAATTGATATAATCCCAAAAAATTTTACAAATATAAATTAAAGTTTTGCAAACTGAGTCCGTATCAGCAGACTCTGAAACATAAATTATATTTGATTAAGCATGAATATAAAGCAGGATTGAATATTTTAAAGAACCGCTATCATTGTATCATGAATTATTAAAACCTGAAACGTGGTGTTCTGATAATGGTCTTTTTGCCAAATTTAGGAGATGGTAAGTCATACGAAAGCATTACTTCAAAAGAAGACGGAGCTTTTGTTTTATTTCCTCCGATCACTAAATCATATGCACCGGAAAGCCTAAGTGATTGATCTGGTAAAAGATAGATTCCACCCATTAAGATAAAGAATGTGTCCTGCTGCCGGTATGTACCTCCTACCCAATATCTTTTATTATAGGTAACCGTAGCCCCGCCTTCTACTGAATAAGTGGATATATCTGATTTAACCAGTAAAATAGGCTGAATATCTAAAAGGTATCCTAGTTCCAGATTTAATCCTGCATTTAAATAAACTGTACGTGGTAAAGGATTGGTAGCCTGTTCGGCACCCAGCTGGTATTCAGGTTTCAATACGTGATTCAGCGACAAGCCAAGATGAAAGGTTTCGTTCTCAAATCTCGCTCCAACAGCTATATCCGGATTAATTTCACTGATTGTCCCTGTTTGGATTAATTGGTCATCTGCATCTCTTGGCCTAAGTCTTCCGTAATCAATAGCCTGCCTGAATAATCCGGCACTGGCACCCACCTGCAAATTACCGCCCAGTAGTGGGAAATGATACGATGCAGACAATTTAAAATCCTGATGTGTAATAGGACCGCTTTTGTCATTTAACGCATAAAAGCCGATCCCAAAATTTTTCACAGGCATACTGAAAGAAAACAGCTGCGTAGAAAGGGCACCACCATCATCGGCCGGGTTGGTAGCCTGATAACCTGCATACTGCGTTCTGTGCGTGAGTTGAAAACGGGTTGCGCCACCTGCTCCTGCTGCAGCGGGATTAAGGTATAGCTGATTTAATGAAAACAGACTGAACTGAGCATCCTTTTGAGCATAGGCACCGGATGACAACAATATCAAAAGTGCAAGAAGCCGGTTACATTTAATAATCTGAGGGATAAACGTTAATGTCATGCCGGTTGATTAAGTTTAAAATCACACGTTATTTTGTTATTATTCAATAACGCATATTGCTCAAAAAAATTGACAAAATCATAAAAAAGGCCGGGAAATTTTCCCGGCCTTTTTTACAACAATGCTATTAAATGTTGTTAGCCTCCTTAATGTATATTTCCAGCGCTCCGGTCATGGAAGGAGCATTTGGCAAAGGTGCCTGAATATCAAGGATTAAACCTGCGTTTTCAACCGCCTTGGCTGTTGTAGGGCCAAAGGCTGCTATCCGGGTTGCGTTCTGCTTGAAATCCGGGAAATTATCAAAAAGCGACTTAATTCCGGATGGGCTGAAAAATGCAATTATATCGTAGAAAACTTCGGTAAGATCTGATAAATCTGCTGATCCGGTTTGATACATCGTCGCTTCTGTGAAGTTAAACTCTTCTGTATCTGCAAACTCCGGTATATCATTTTTACGCACATCTGAACAAGGATATAAAAATTTCTCCTTTTTATGTTTACGCATCAGTTCGATGAGTTCTGCGGCAGTTTTAGTACCTGCAAATATCTTGCGTTTTCTGATCACAATGTATTTCTGGAGATAATTTGCAGTTTGTTCAGAAATACAAAAATATTTCATCGTTGCAGGAACCTCAACTCTGCCTTCATTGCAAATTCTAAAGAAATGATCGATGGCATTTCTGCTGGTGAAGATTACAGCTGTATGATCTAGAATATTTACTTTTTGTTTACGAAAGTCTTTGTAGGATACTCCGTCAATCTGGATGAAGGGGCGAAAATCCACTTTGATATTATATCTCCGTGCTAATTCAAAATAAGGTGAATTTTCGTCTGCTGGTCTGGATTGGCTAACCAAAAGACTGGTAACTTTTGTCAATCGATCCTGATCAAATTTGATAGTCTCACTCATGTATAACCCTTATTAGTTTTATTCCCGCAAGTTCTGTGATAATCTAAAAGGCAAACTTTATGCCAATGATCAGCGGGATTATTTCAATGACGCAAAGGTACGAAAATAAATACAGATTTATAATTGAACCCGGAGGTGTTGTAACGACATATAGTATCAGAAATCTTCCGATGTAGAATAGCAGGAATGGAAAAAGAATATATGGCTTTACTAAATTCAGAAATACCGGATTATTGAAACTTAGCATAAAAACAAGAAGGAAAACGGCTACATGAAACAGGTAAGATGATTGTACTATTTTAATAAACAGCACATCAACCAGCTTGTCCAGATTGAGCATGTTTCCAACCATGACCATAAGCACATACTTGCTATAGAATAAAATAAAAAAAATCAGCGATAGTATAAAAAAATCACCCGTTAGCTGCAGGGTCGTTGATTTTTCAGATAGCAGACTACTGACAGAGAATAAATTGATCTTATTCGAAGAAAGGTAAAGAAGGATAAAGCTTGTCAGCATAGATACGATGATGACAAAGAATATAATACTGTTGCTGTATGGCTTGTTGAGTTTGGATAACTGATCCCTGGGATCGTTTTTAAACAATTCAATTGGATTGATCAGGCGTATAAAAGCAAGCGGATTAACATTAAAAATCCATGCATTCAACACCAGTATCAATATAAGTGAAAGCACTGCAAAATTGCCGAACGGAGAAAATAAGATCGGTTTGATGTTAATAAAATTGGAAGTGGCCGCTTCTATGACCCCGGCATCATTTCTTTTCCTTTGGTTACATAACAGCAATGTTTTTTCTCCTATACCAGGACTTCCGTAAACCGTAAGAAGCAGCTCATCTTTTTTGTAAATCCGGTACAGACTGTCAATGCTCATTTGAACCCACTGACCCTGAGCAATCTCCCTTTGCAGGGCACCTTCCAGAAAAAGATAACTTTTTGTTTCTGACCTTAATAAGAGATGATATTTCCTGTTTTTTATCAGATCGATATAAACAGTTACATAACGGGAAGACTCATCTACTTCCTGAGAAAAAGGCACATAATTTTTGTATTGTGCACTGTAAACAAGCCAGTCGTTCTGGTAATTATGGATCGGGAAGAATTGTTCGGGAGGAGTTATCCTTTCAGCAGCCTGTGACTGAGATCCCGCCAAAACAAGTGCGGTTGTAAAAGCCCAAAAAAGAAATAAAAAAATGGACTTCATATTAATAAGAAGGGCGGGGTTTCCCCAGCCCTCCATTCGTATTATTGATATAGATAACGACTATTTTCTACCTAAAGCAAGAAGCATTGTTTCACCGATAAGTGCTGGTGATTCGGCTACGAAGATGCCTGACTCCTTCATGATACGGATTTTAGCTTCTGCTGTATCATCCGCTCCGCCAATGATTGCACCCGCGTGGCCCATTCTGCGACCTTTTGGAGCAGTTTGTCCTGCGATAAAGCCTACAACCGGTTTTTTGTTACCTGTTGATTTAATATAATTGGCTGCATCTGCTTCCATGCTTCCGCCAATCTCACCAATCATCACGATCGCTTCGGTCTCCGGATCATTCATCAGCAATTCAACCGCTTCTTTTGTAGTGGTACCAATGATCGGATCACCTCCGATACCAATAGCAGTAGTTTGTCCCAAACCTGCACGTGTCAGCTGATCTACCGCTTCATAAGTAAGCGTACCGGATTTTGAGACTAGTCCGATTGTTCCTTTTTTGAAAATAAAACCAGGCATGATACCTACTTTACATTCTTCTGCTGTAATGATACCAGGACAGTTAGGACCAATCAGACGGCAGTTTTTGCCTTTGATGTATTCCTTCGCCTGCATCATATCCTTGGTTGGAATTCCTTCCGTAATACAAACAATAACGCCAATACCAGCATCAGCAGCTTCCATAATAGCATCAGCAGCAAAAGCTGGCGGAACAAATATGATCGAAACATCTGCACCGGTTGCACGTACTGCCAGGTCTACGGTATTAAAAACCGGCCTTTCCAGGTGAGAAAGCCCTCCTTTTCCGGGAGTTACTCCGCCTACAAGGTTGGTACCGTATTCAATCATTTGCTGGGCATGAAAAGACCCCTCAGAACCTGTGAATCCCTGAACTATAATCTTAGAATTTTTATTAACTAAAACGCTCATGTTGGTAAATCAGTTTTTTTGGTAAAAGTAGGACGAAAAGCACGAAGTAGCAAAATGTAAAGGGAATTTGTAAATTGCTTCTTTGATATTCTCTTGGTCTCTTTTTTTATATGCCCATAAATCCGAATATATTTTCCAGTTTAATACTTGGTGTGGCCTGTATATTTGTGTTTTATAAATATTATAATCTGCTCCCTTTTTACAACCGTGTTTTATGGGGCATATTTTCACTCAGTATTTCTCTCAACGCATTGGCCGAACTAATTGCAATTACTTTTCCGGCTATTCCGGAAACCATGCCTGAACTGACGCTTGCCTGCGAAAGAACATTAGGTGCAGTTGCCGTTGTTTCCGCATCCTGGTGTGTGGTGATGCGTTATGAAGCCAGAAATTTCCTTTTATTTTCAACAATCGGACTGGGTATGCTTCTTTTTTACTGTATCGTTATGTATCAGGTACAATTTATGGGGCTGATTATCCAGCCTTTCTGCATTATTGTGTCCTTGCTGATCGCGTGCATTGGCCTGGCCACAAAACAAAAAAGCTCACTATGGATTATTTTTTCAATGATGTTTCTTGCGCTTGCCTCAAAAGCCAGGGAAATCCCGATCCCGATGGAACCGATTGATATCAACCGCTACATGATGCTGCTTTCTGTAATATGCTTCGGATATGCGATACGAGACCAGTACAAAATACTGTTTTGAATTTTTTGTTTTCCAAACAATTGTTAATGGATTATTTTTTTACTTTTTCATGCATTAAATTGCACCAGTTATTTTCAACCAAACAAGTTTACTAATAATTCGAATATGAAAAGGATCAAGTTTAGCGTATTGTTTCTTGCCTCAGTTATCGCTTTTGGCGCTGTAACAACCAGCTCTGTCAATGCAAAAACTACATCAGAAATAAATGATACAAAGCAGGAAAAAGTGATCGTTATCAAAGGAAGCGATGCGATGCAGTTCGACATTAAAGAAATTAAAGTTAAAGCCGGACAAAAAGTAAAGCTAACCTTAACGCATTCAGGTAAACTGGCGAAAGCAGCAATGGGTCATAACTTCGTTTTATTGAAACCAGGTACTGACGTAGCAGCTTTTGGCTCAAAGGCAGCAGCAGCAAGAGAAACAGAATACATTCCTAAGTCAGAAGCAGCCAACATCATCGCGCATACCAAGCTGGTAGGTGGCGGAGAAAGTGACACAATTACTTTCACAGCTCCTAAAAAAGGAACCTACACATACATCTGTAGCTTCCCTGGCCACTACGCTTTGATGAAAGGTTCTTTCATTGTTGAGTAATCAGGACTAATTATAAAACAGAAACAGCGTCTGCAAATTGCGGACGCTGTTTCTGTTTTTATGCAGTTACTACATTTCGGTAAGACTTTTGTCTATTAATTCTGTAATCTCAGGACGATCCCATTGCGAGGCACCGATTTCCTGCGCTAAAATTTTTCCTTTGTAGATGATATAGGTACGCGGAATTGCATTGCCGTTAAGTGCAGCCGGATAAGCGCCTGCATATTGGTAAAACGGCAATTTGTAGCCCTTACGTTCGATAAAAGGGTTTACTGTTGTGGCATCTTCGTCCGAAACAATATAAAAGGCAACCTTATCATTTGACTTATACTTGTCATAAAGTTTCTGGATACCAGGCATTTCCATATTGCACGGCCCGCACCAGGTCGCCCAAACATTCAGGAAAACCAGTTTATTCTGATCCATATCAATGCGTGATCCTCCATTTAAATCAGCAAGAGATGAAAGATAAACTCCCTGTTCCGGTGCATCAACAGCAGAGGCATCATCCATAATAATTTCAGGTGTTTCCGGCGATTTAAAGAAAGCGAAATAAACAGCCAGTGCTGCAACCATTATCAAAACGGGAACCAGTATTTTTTTTGAAATAGAAGCCATTGATTTAAATGGGGTTTTAGTTTGTGTAAACTTAATCCTGTAAAAATAGGGATATTTCTATACATGTAATTCTTTCCGGTCTTTAAGCAGAATCTCTGTTTGTTTTTTGATGCTCCGTCAGATTTTGAATACATTTATAGCAAGATTTAAAAACATAAAGATTTGAGGAAACGGTTTACATTCATGAAAAGTTTATTTTTAATTATTTTCTCCCTGGCTTCTCTTTTATTTCCTCATATCAATATTGCCCAACACTCAGCAGCGGAATACTTTGAAGACGGAAATACAAAAGCAGCAAAGGGTGATTTTCCGGGTGCGCTGAAGTCGTATACAACCGTAATTTCCATGAGCCCGCAACATGCTCCAAGCTTTTTTAACCGCGGGCTGGCAAAAGCCAACTTAAAAGATCACCGCGGTGCTATTCTGGATTATGATCAGGCGATTGACCTGAGTCCTAAAACTGCGATTTATTATCAGAGCCGCGGTGTCAGTAAAAGTCTTCAGGAAGATTTCCGCGCTGCGATTATGGATTATACCAAGGCAATTGAATTAAATCCGGAAGATGCGAAGGCATTTTACAACCGTGGCGTGAGCTATGCAAAAATTCAAAACCACAGAAACGCGTTAACCGATCTGGATCAGGCACTTTCACTTAATCCGGATGACCTTGCGGCATTGTATGCAAGAGGTAACTGTAAGCAGGATTTACAGGAATATGCAGGTAGCCTGGCAGACTTTACGCGGGTAATAGAATTAAGTCCAAAAAGAACCGGGGCCTATGTTGGACGCGGACTGGCCAAAATAGAATTAGGTGATTTCAATGGTGCTGCCGCGGATTTTACAAGGGCTATTGAACTTAATCCTGCGGACGCAACTTACTACAACAAGCGCGGTTTTGCCAAAAACAAAATAGAAGATTTTAAAGGAGCCATTATCGATTTTGATAAAACAATTCAGTTGGATCCGGAAAACTTTGAGGCCTACTATGGTCGTGGGTTTTCTAAGGGAAAACTGAATGATCAGCGTGGTGCAATCACCGATCTGACAAAATCCATAGAAGTTAAAAATAATTATGTTGGTGATCCGAAAAAGATCGTTTATGCCGGAAAAATCAATCGGGAAACGCTTGATGGTCTTCGCGACCAGATAAAGGAACGTATCAAAATTGAAAATCTGACTAACGAACGGGCAGAAGCATATTACATCAGAGGTATTAACAAGGCGGCAATCGGAGAAAGAAAATCCGCGATTGATGATTTTACAATCGCCGTTGAATTAAATCCTACCTACTCGAATGCCTATTTCTCGAGGGCAATGGCACGCTCAGCTGCCGGTGATCAGATGGGCGCAGTTCTCGACTTTACAAGTTCTATCAAACTCAGATCGGATTTTTCAGAAGCTTATTATTTGAGAGGAATTCTAAAAAACAGTTTGGGACAGGTTAACGAAGGATGTCTGGATCTAAGCAAAGCGGGTGAACTGGGATATTTACAGGCTTATAAAGTTATAAGCAGTTATTGCACGCCAACACCTGTTAAAGAATAAAAAAAGCCCTTCTGAACAATCATGTTCAGAAGGGCTTTATCATTATCTTTTTGTCAGGATTTACTTAGGCTTTTTTCATATTTTCAGCAACCTTATCCCAGTTTACTACATTCCAGAATGCTTTGATATAGTCCGGACGTTTGTTTTGGTAATGCAGATAATAGGCATGTTCCCAAACATCCAGCGCTAAAATCGGTGTTCCTTTAATATCTGTGACGGTATCCATGAGCGGATTGTCCTGATTTGGAGTGGATCCGATCGATAATTTTCCACCTTTGGCAACAAGCCAGGCCCATCCGGAGCCAAATCGCGTTGTGGCTGCCTTTCCAAATTCTTCTTTAAATTTTTCAAATGAACCGAATTGTGCTTTGATTGCATCAGCTACGGCACCTTTTGGCTCACCTCCTTTTTTAGGCCCCATTACCTCCCAGAAAAAAGTATGATTCCAGTGTCCGCCTCCATTATTGCGGATTGCCGCAGGAGCCTTGCTAATTGACTTAAGGATTTCATCCAAAGATTTTTTTTCAAACTCCGTACCTTTTACCGCGTCATTCAGGTTCTTTACATAAGCTGCATGGTGTTTCGTATAGTGAATTTCCATGGTCATTTTATCGATATTCGGTTCCAATGCGGCAAAATCGTAAGGAAGAGGCGCCTGTTTGAAAGGTGCTGTTTCAGCTAGTATATGATTTGAAGGGCCTGCAAATACTTCATTTCCCAAGGCGCTTACAACAATTGTACTACCAGCTATGGTGCGCAGAAAATCAATTCTATTCATAATTTGGTCATTTTAAAATGTAATTTTTCAATCGTATGCCACCCGGCTTACAATACTTCGTCCCAATGTAATTTCATCGGCATATTCCAGATCGCCACCGATGGGGACGCCCCTGGCAATTGTACTTACTTTTACTCCAAAAGCCTTTAACTTTTTTTGCAGGTAAAATGCAGTAGTATCTCCCTCCATGGTAGGGCTTAAAGCCAATATTACTTCTTCCACAGGTTCATCAACTCCTTTCTGATCTACTCTGGTAATAAGAGAATCTATATTCAGATCAGAAGGACCAATGCCTTCTAAAGGTGAGATAATACCTCCTAATACGTGATATAGTCCTTTAAACTGACTTGTAGCCTCAATAGCAAGTACATCCCTTGTATCTACAACTACACAGATGATAGAGGCATCCCGTTTTGGATTATTACAAATATTGCAAAGTTCGTTATCCGCAATATTATGGCATTTAAGACAATAGGTTGTCTTCGTCCGCATATTGACAATGGCCTCTGCGAGCGTGCGGGATTGCTGTTCCTCTCTTTTCAGCAAATGTAATGCCAGACGTAAAGCTGTTTTTTTTCCTATTCCCGGAAGACGGGAAATTTCACCAACGGCATCCTCAATAAGACGTGAGGGATAATTCATGTGACTGGATAAATAATTAGCAGTAATTGATAAACAATAAGCTACGCGCCTATGTTGCAACCGGTGTAAAATAATCTTACCAGTCCAAAAAACTCATAGTAGCCTAATGAATCTCTGCTGAAATACCCCGACTGCAAATTTCTTTACGCATGGCGGCCAGTTCATCAAATTCTCCTTCCTTGACAGAACATTTACCTTTGTAGTGAATGATAAGTGTACACTGTTCTGCCTGTTCGCTGGTATGCCGACAAACATCGATCAGGGTATCAATCACCCAGTCAAATGTATTTACATCGTCATTATATACAACCAATCTTTTTATATCGGTTTCAATTGTTTTTTCCAGAATTTCAACCTCGGTATCTGTAAGCGCTTGCATAACAACCAAATTTCTGTTTGATTAGCAAATCTAATTAAAAACGTACATTAACAGAAGATTTTCCCTTCTTTTGTTAACGGTTGAATTTATTAATCCCAATCATTTTAATGGACCCCTACATATCCCTGGTAATACTGATCCTTTATTTCGGAATGCTGATCACTGTTTCGATTTATACATCAAAAGGAGCAGATACGAATACCTTCTTTACTGCGAACAGACAGTCGCCGTGGTACCTTGTAGCTTTTGGTATGATCGGGACTTCCCTATCCGGGGTAACGTTTGTATCTGTTCCCGGTGCGGTAGCCAATATTCAGTTTTCTTATTTCCAGGTTGTGCTCGGCTACATTGTTGGCTATTTTGTTATCGGAACGGTACTGATGCCACTGTATTACCGGTTGAACCTGATCTCCATTTATTCTTATCTGGACCAGCGCTTTGGCTTTTGGTCTTATAAAACCGGCTCGGCTTTTTTCCTGCTATCCAGGACAATTGGTTCGGCTGTAAGGCTTTACGTTGCGGCTCAGGTTCTCCAGCTGGCCTTGTTCAAGCCGCTTGGCGTCCCTTTTGAAGTAGCTGTGGCAATCACCATTTTTCTGATATGGATATACACTTTTAAAGGTGGCGTAAAAACCATTATTGTTACCGACACACTGCAAACTTTTTTTCTGATTACAGCTGTAATCCTTACAATCGTATTGGTTTCGCAGGAATTGAATCTGGATGGCATTTCAGGAATCTGGAAAACGGTGCAGGAAAGTAAATATTCGCAGATATTTTACTGGGAAACGAATGATCCTAAAAACTTCTTCAAGCAATTTATCGCAGGTGCGTTTATTGCAATCGTTATGACGGGGCTCGATCAGGACCTGATGCAGAAAAACCTTACCTGCAAGAACATCGGAGAAGCACAAAAAAACATGTTCTGGTTCACGGTAGTACTGGTTATTGTTAACTTCCTCTTTTTATCATTAGGTGCCCTGCTGTATGTATATGCCGAAGCACAGGGAATACCAGTTTCTGCCAAAACAGATGAATTTTATCCAATGCTTGCCTTAGATCATTTGGGTGTACTGGTTGGAATTACTTTTCTGCTGGGAATCACTGCTGCCACCTATGCCAGCTCAGACTCTGCTTTAACCGCACTCACCACTGCATTCTGCATTGATTTCATGAACATTGAAAAACGACCGGAAGAAAAACGTTCTTCCATCAAGTTTTATGTTCACATTGGCTTCTCAATTGTTTTCTATCTTGTCATCCTTATCTTCAACCGGCTTAACAGTAAAGAAGTAATTACGGCCGTGTTTGATCTGGCAGGATATACCTACGGTCCTCTGCTTGGGCTTTTCTCCTTTGGTGCATTTTTAAAACGTCCTGTGAAAGACCGGTGGGTTCCGTTGGTTTGTATTGCCGCGCCGATATTAACTTACATCCTGAATGAAAATTCAGCGGAATGGTTTAACGGATATAAATTTGGTTTTGAGAGACTGATTATTAACGGGCTAATCACATTTATTGGATTGTTGATTCTCTCAGAAAGAAAACCAGCTCGCATTCCGTACTGATAGTCCGAAACCGTTCGCTTATAAAGATAAATGTTCGGTTTCGAACATTACCTAGAGTGCTTTAAAGTACAAAGTACATACATAAAATAAAACATAATTAACTGACTTATAGCAGATTAAACACATATTTATTTATCAAAACAAAAGACATTAAAATAATTGGCACATCCTTTTTTATAGAGTTTATACATCCATTAACGGAATGTCTAATCTTTAAAATAAATAGCCATGAAAATTACCATCATTTCTAAACTGTTTTTTGCATTCATTTTCACTTTGTCTCTTTCTTCTTATGCTGCTGATAAAAAAGAAACGAAGAACAAAAAAGAAGCAAAATCTGTCTCATTTGATGCCTCTTTGTTTCAGCACATCAATTCAAACAAAGTAAAGCTTGCCATTGATAAAGGCACAGACTCACCCATGAGAATTATGCTCAGAGACGGTTCAGGACTGACCTATTTCAACGAGGTCTCAGGCAAAAATCAGTCGCAGTACCGCAAAACGTTTGATTTAGCGCAAATGACGGATGGTACTTATTACTTCGAAATGTTTTATAAAAATCGGAAGATCGTTAAAGAAATTAAACTTCAAACCAGCCAGGGACGTCAGATCTCAATTCAATAGTCAAATTCATAAAAAGAGCTTCGCTGTTGATGGCGAAGCTCTTTTTAGAATATAAATAAGTCTTTTATTGCAACTCCTCCATGGGATCCCAAAAGTATTTGTCCCAATTCTGTATCTGGTCATCACTGACTTCAATACCTTCGCTTTCCAGCTTTTCCTGCATGGCAGTAGGCGTTTCAAAAAGTAGTTTGGCACTTAAAACACCTTGTTTGTTAACCACCCGGTGTGCAGGTATATTCTCCTCGGTATAACTGTTGCCCATTGCCCAGCCTACCATTCTTGCTCCTCTTTTAGAACCGAGGTATGCCGCGATTGCCCCGTAAGATGTTGCTCTGCCTTTTGGAATCAGTCTGACAACATCATAAACATCCTGAAAAAAATCATTCTTACGAGCTTTTTTCTTCTCCTCTTGCTTCACGGCGTTCATCAATTTCCTGTGTTAACTGGCCATACCAATTTTCTCCGTATGCACGTATAAGCGGAGCTTTTAAGAACTTATAAACCGGAACTCCCAATTCTTTGCCAAAGCTGCAGGCAGGGCTGCAGATATCCCAGCGATCATAGTTGAGGGCATGATACTGGTCGTATTTGGTAACCCGGATCGGATATAAATGACATGAAAGCGGCTTTTTATAGGTTATTTTTCCGTCGTTATAAGCTTCTTCTATTCCGCATTTCAAAATTCCTTTTGTATCATAAATCGCGTAAGCACATTCCCGGCCATTGATGACGGGCGTTACGTAATCACCTTCAAAGTCTGTTGTATAGGTTCCCTCCTTAGCAATTACTTCCTTTCCGGCTTCCGAAAGATAGGGTTCAACCATTGGGTAAATTTCATCCAGTACCGCAAGCTCATCTTCATCCAGCGGTGCACCGGAATCTCCTTCTACACAACATGCACCCTTGCACTTATCCAGATTACAAACAAACAATTGGTCCTCTATATCATCACTGATGCACGTATGGTCGATGAGTATCATTTTAAATCTTACTGTTTTTGTGGAATTTTCAACTTCTGTCCGACAGCAACAGTATTACCCGACATATTGTTCATCTTTTTGATCTCTTCAATACTTACACCATAATTTTGTGCAATTCTAAAGAGGGTTTCACCTGCGGATACCGTATGTGATTGCAAACCTTGTGCAGATAGTACTGATCCTGTTCTATTATTTTTGCTTACACGAAGCTGTTGTCCGACAACCAATTTGCCCGGCGAGCTCATATTATTAAGGATCATCAGTTCCTTGAGCGATATGCCATATGTTCTGGCGATGCTGTAATAAGTCTGGCCACTTTGTACGGTATGATACTCACCACCACTTCCTTCATTTCTGGTGGTAACAATCGCTTCCGCCTCCCGCTCAATACGGGTTGGCCCTGTTGGTGTAGCTACGGCAACAGGCGCTTGGTTAGTACTTCCGTTAAGAGCACCTGTTCCGTCTATTACTTTAAGCCTCTGTCCCACCATCAGACTTTTTCTTCCGCCCGCGCTGTTTAATTCAGTAAGATCGGGAAGATCCATTCCGTATTTTTTCGCAATGCTGAAATAAGTATCACCTGATTTTACCGTATGGTAACCCTTCGTGCCGGCATTACTTACTGTATTTTCTTCTTTGCTTACCGGTCTTTCGGCAACAACTGTTTTTTCAGCAGCAGCAGCTTTTTCCAAAGCGGCCCTTTCCGCAGCTTCTCTTTGTTTCCTTGCATATACAGAATTGACAGCAGACGACGTTGCGGCAGCTGGTTTTGTATCGGTTACGGGCGTAGTTCTGTCATTCTTCTTTACGCCGGGCGTATTTCCTTCACCTGATTTAAAACCGCTTTCAGCGTTATCTTGTGTAATAATAACTACTCTGTCATTGGTTTCAGAAGCCGCAGCAGCTGGCTGGGATGCTACGACCGGAATGGTTACCTGAGGTATAACAGCCGGTTCAAACTGCTGACTTTCCTTAGCTATGCTGCTTTCATTTTTGTCCACAAGCACAGGCGTATATTTTTTTCTGCCTGATGGTTTTTCAGGAATTGCATTTGGCTCAGCTGATGTTGCAGCAGATGCGATTGCCGGACTTGTTTCGGCTGGTACACCAGGTATATTATCTGGTTTGATAATTTCAATTGGCTGCTTCTTCGGACGCTTTTTGGTCAGAAAAAGTACCTGGCCGGTCTGGATCGGATAGTTCCTGCTAAGTGTGCGGTTATAATTTAACAAGCTAACGAGCCTGAGACCATATTGTTGGGAAACACTATGCCATGTATCGCCTGGTCTTGCTGTGTGGAAAGGTGTTGCTGCTTTTTTATTTTTACGTGATAAATAATAAACATTACCAGGTATAAGCGGCATATCTCTGACCATATCGTTATAACGCATAAACTTTGGTGTTCTTAACCTGCCGGCTTTGGCCAAAGTCTTAGGTTTATCGCCCGGGCGTGCTTCAACCCCCGGAAGTCCGTTGATATCATAAAATGACATACCATCTTTCGACTTAACATCCGATTTTTTTAATACAGGAAAACCTGTGTCCGCGTAACTACCTGCAATAGTGCCTGGCTGAGCAGGAAGTGCAAGTTTTCCCCGAACCGCTGCGATCTGATCAGTTGGGACTGGTACCGTAATCAGATATTCACGATCAGTTGGAATACGTCCGTTCGTTACCCAGCGATTATAACTTTCCAGTTCTTTTGAATTAATTTCCAGTGTTTTGGCAATTTCATCGAAGGTTTGGCCTTTGCCGTATTCTGATTCCAAAAGAACAATTTTATTTGCACTTCGGAATTTTTCAATACCAGCTTCAAGAGCAATTTTATGCGCAAAGAAACGGAGCATATAACGATCAGTCTTGCCGTTCAAGGTAACTTCACGAGCATACGCCCAATTAGATGGAACCACTTTTTTAACACCGCCGGCACCCAGATAGTAGGAATAAAGAGATGAAATCCAGTTATTGAATTGCTGGTTATTTTTCTTAAGATACCATGCAGCCGCATGTGTAGATGAACTTATATTTTTGCGCTCATCTACTTCACTATCGACCCGTAGATTTAATTCCCGAGCTGTTTCAGGCTTAAACTGCCAATAACCAACCGCGTTGGAACTGGAAACAACATCCGGTTTGAAAGAGCTTTCCTGAACGGCCAGGTATTTGAAATCAATAGGGACTTCTTCATCCATCAGGATACTTTCAACGATAGGAAAATACAGAATTGCCCTTTCCATCTTTTCTTCCCAGAATTTCCTGTTTGACATCAGATTTTTAATATCCTCCTCAATCAGATTCTGAGCTGAACGGTCAAATTTCACTGTAATTCCGCCAAAGGAAACGCTTGCAGGTATCTCTGGTGTACTCTGAGCCTGGGTTTTATATCCAAAACTGAATAACAAAACCCAAATCAATGAAGTAACCCTATTTTTTTTGATGAAAATTCTGGTCATAAAAGTAATAACTGGTCTTACTGAATTGGTGACTTACAATTTTTGAAGGATCATTAACCCGTCCCGGATCGGTAACAGCAGATTGGATACACGATTATCTTCATGTACCATCCGGTTAAATTCTATTAACAATTGCGTATCCTTATCTGATTTTTTCAACTCCGTCTGTGCAACCTTACCGCTCCACAATACATTGTCGGCAATAATAAAACCACCTTTCCGAACTTTATCCAGACAAAGATTGAAGTAGGAAATGTAATTTATTTTATCGGCATCAATAAAAGCGATGTCAAAGGTTTGCTCTAGTAACGGAATTATTTGCAATGCATTACCAATACGGTAATCTATATTAGCTGAGAAGGGCGAATGATCGAAAAAACTTCTTGTCAATGTTTCCAGTTCCTCATTGATATCAATGGTTACCAGCTTGCCGCCTTTGGCTAGTCCCTCACACAAACAGAGCGCGGAATAACCGGTATAAGTTCCGATTTCCAGTATACTTTCCGGACGGATCATCCGGGAAAGCATTGATAAAAATCTACCCTGCAGGTGTCCTGAAAGCATTCGGGGATTAAGCACATTTGCATGCGTTTCCCGATTCAGCTTTTGTAACAGTGTATTCTCCGGTTCGGTATGTGCCTCGGAATACGCTTCTATTCCATCTGCCAGAAATTTCATTAAATGTTTGTGATGTGTATAATTTATTATTTCTGCTGCGGCTGAAATCTGCCGCAGCAGTTTATATCATCATAAGTTTGCAACCAGCTGAACAAGATAGGTTCCATATCCGCTTTTTACCAGTGGTTTCGCAATTTCACGCAACTGATCGACATCTATAAAGCCCATTCTGTATGCAATTTCTTCTATACAGCCTACTTTCAGTCCCTGACGCTCCTCAATTACCTGTACATACTGGCCGGCCTGCATCAGCGATTGGAAAGTCCCTGTGTCGAGCCATGCTGTACCCCTGTTCAGAACACCTACTTTTAATTTTCCCCTTTCAAGATAAACCCGGTTTACATCTGTAATTTCGAGTTCTCCGCGTGGTGAAGGGGGAATGGTTTTTGCAATTTCGACAACATCATTGTCGTAAAAGTATAATCCAGGAACAGCATAGTTAGATTTTGGCTTTTCCGGTTTTTCCTCAATGGATATAACATTATTCGATGCATCAAATTCAACGACACCGTAACGCTCCGGATCCTGAACCTGATAAGCGAAAATTACACCCCCTTCCGGATCATTGTTGGACTGCAAAAGCTTGGAAAGCCCTGATCCGTAAAAAATATTATCTCCAAGGATGAGAGCAACTTTATCCTTACCAATAAATTTTTCACCAATGATGAATGCCTGTGCAAGGCCATCAGGACTTGGCTGTATTTCGTAAGTAAATGAACAGCCCAGGCGGCTTCCGTCGCCTAGCAGTTTTTGGAAATGCGGCAGGTCGTGCGGTGTGGAAATGATAAGTATCTCCCGGATTCCGGCCAGCATTAATATCGAAAGCGGATAATAGATCATCGGCTTATCATAAACAGGCATAAGCTGTTTACTAACTGCCAATGTCAGTGGGTGTAATCGTGTGCCAGATCCGCCGGCTAAAATAATTCCTTTCATAGTATGGTAATCGGCCTTCAGCAATCAGCTTTCAGCATTTAGAATTGTGATGTATAAATTTTCTGTACTCAAACAACTGCTCTTACCGGGTCGCGTACATATCGTTGTAATACTTTTGATAGTTGCCGGAAGTAACGTTTTCAAGCCATTCCTCATTTTTCAGGTACCAGTCAACTGTTCTTTCCAGACCTTCTTCAAACTGAAGAGAAGGTTTCCAGCCCAATTCTTCTGAAAGTTTGGTTGCATCGATTGCGTAACGAAGATCATGGCCAGCCCGGTCCGTTACGTAGGTAATCAGCTTTTCTGTTTCACCTTCTGCACGTCCCAGTTTTTTATCCATCAACCGGCAAAGTACAAGAACCAGGTCGAGATTTTTCCATTCGTTGTGGCCGCCAATGTTGTAGGTTTCACCATTTTTACCATCATGGAAAATAACATCAATGGCAATGGCGTGATCCTCAACAAAAAGCCAGTCACGAACATTTTCTCCTTTTCCATAAACAGGAAGCGGCTTGTTCTGGATAATGTTATGGATCATCAGCGGGATCAGCTTTTCAGGAAAGTGATTCGGGCCGTAGTTGTTGGAGCAGTTTGAAATAACAACCGGAAGGTTGTACGTATTCTGGTAAGCCCTTACAAAATGGTCGGAAGAAGCTTTTGAAGCAGAATAAGGTGATCTCGGATCATATTTTGTTTCCTCGGTAAAGAATGTTCCCGGATCGTGCAATTCACCATACACCTCATCCGTAGAAACATGATAAAAACGGCGTCCTGCGAAATCATCTTTCCAAACCTTTCTGGCCGCATTCAGCAAATTTACCGTTCCAACTACATTCGTCATCACAAACGACATCGGATCGGAAATAGACCGGTCAACATGGCTTTCAGCGGCAAGGTGGATAATCCCGTGAAAATCCTCTTCACTAATTAATTTATCAATAAATTCAGCATCAACAATATCCCCTTTTACAAAAGTATAATTGGGTGCATTTTCAATATCGCGCAGGTTTTCAAGATTTCCTGCATACGTAAGCGCATCCAGGTTATAAGTATGGTATTCAGGATGGTGCGTAACGAAACGCCTGACAACATGCGAACCGATAAATCCGGCACCACCTGTAATTAAGATTTTTTTCATTTTTTTGGTGTGATTTTTAATTGCCAATTCCATGCATCACGAAGTGCTTCAGCCATTGTTTTTTCAGCTTTCCACTTCATAACATTATTTACTTTATCCGACTGCGCATATATTTTTTCTACATCCCCTTCCCTTCTCGGTCCGATCGTATAGTTTAACTTAACGCCGTTCACTTCTTCAAATGTATTGATCAGGTTCAGTACAGTATAACCTTCTCCTGTTCCTACATTAAATACATCGTAGTGATTATCTTTTTCTGTCTCCTGCAAAAGTGTTAAAGCTTTTACGTGTGCTTTGGCAAGGTCTACGACATGGATAAAGTCACGGACACAGGTTCCGTCCGGGGTATCATAGTCACTTCCGAAAACGGTTAGAGATTCCCGTAATCCTGCAGCTGTCTGTGTAATAAACGGCACCAAATTACTTGGAACTCCGTTTGGCAGTTCACCAATCAAAGATGATTCGTGTGCTCCGATCGGATTAAAATATCGTAAGGCAAGTGCTTTCAGTCCCGGCCTGGAATGAACATGATCCCTGATGATATCTTCGGCAATTGCCTTGGTATTTCCATAAGGGGAATTTGCCGGCTGACGTGGTGTAAATTCAGTAACAGGTAATTGTTCCGGCTGACCGTAAACTGTGCAGGATGATGAGAATACGAAGTTTTTTACATCATACTCCTTCATTACCCTGAGCAATACAAGAAGAGATATCAGGTTGTTTTCATAGTAATTCAATGGCTTTTCTACCGACTCTCCCACTGCTTTATATGCAGCGAAATGAATTACACCATCAAACTTTTCTTTCTCAAACAGACTTCTTACCTTCTCAATATCGTTACAGTCTATGTTGTAGAACGGAAAATCTTTTCCGGTAATACTTTTAATTCCTTTTAAAACATCCAGATTAGAATTGTAGAGATTATCAATAATAACTGGTTCAAATCCTGCCTCATCCAGCTCAACCACTGTGTGAGATCCTATAAAACCCACACCTCCTGTAACGAGTATTTTCATATTATTTGACTATAGTTTTCAGAATTTATTGGACTAGGCTTTTATGTAAAATCTACTATTGAATGTAAAAAAAAGGATTTTCAACAATTATAGTTACTATCGAACCAATGTTTAGGTCACATTTTTTTCCGGGCAAAAGTAGAAAATTTGACGTCCATAAAAAAAAAATGTTTTTATTTATCCATTGGTTGTAAAAAGCAGATTCGAGGAAAATGAACCAGAGAGAAATTAAAGCACTGATATCCCTGCTTGATGACGATGATCATGAAGTGAGTCAGCATGTTGAGGGAAAGATACTATCACTTGGCGGGCATGTTATCCCATTTCTGGAAACAGAATGGGAAGAAAGTTTTAATCCGATTATCCAGCGTAAGATTGAAGAGCTTATTCATGAGCTTCAGCTAAGCATCATGATCGAACGGCTTCAGGCATGGAAAAACGGGGGCGGACTGGATCTGCTGGAAGGTATGTGGATTCTGGCAACCTATCTGTATCCAGATCTGTCAATGGAAAAGCTAAAAACTTCCATTGATCAGCTGTACTATGATATCTGGACCCAGTTCCGGGATGAAATGAACGGAGTAGATCAGGTCAAGCTGATCAACAGCATTTTTTTCGGGCCAATGAACTTCGCAGCAAATACAAAGAATTTTCATTCCCCTTCCAATTCGATGATCAATGTCGTACTGGAAAGCAAAAGGGGGAATCCTATTACGCTTTGCGTTATATACTTACTGGTTGCAAGGAAATTGGGTATGCCTGTGTATGGAGTTAATCTGCCCAACCTTTTTGTACTTACCTACAAAAGCGAAGCAACGCAATTTTATATCAATGTTTTTAACAGAGGCATTATCTTCTCTAAAACGGATATAGATCATTACATTGCGCAGCTGAATATCAAATCAAAAGATATTTTTTATCAGCCTTGTACAAATCTGGAAATTATTCAGCGTGTACTTCGCAACCTTATATTATCGTACGAGAAAACAAGCGAACAGGAAAAAAGCAAGGAGATTGAGAAAATTCTGAAATCCACACTGGATGATAATCTGGAAGAATAATCAGATTGCAATTGCCAGACAATGATCTCCGAACCAGCGAAGATGGACCGGTGAGTAAACCGTTATTTTTTCTTCAGTATCTATCAGGCTTGCCGAAATCTGAATAGCACCGGGTGAAAATCTTTCTATCAGAATGGATTCTTTGAAGCTAATTTTCTTTTTCCCGTATAATTTGTAGACCGCTTCCTTGGCGCACCAGTATATGCAGAGTGCTGACATATCATCCCCGGCATGAACCTGCTCGCTTTCAGACAAAAACTTTCTTGAGGTACGCTGTAGTTTTTCACTCATTTTTTCCATATCAATACCGACCGGCGACAAAGGATTGATGACAGCTGCAACATAATCCGCAGTGTGCGTAATTGAAATATGTGAGTCATTGTTTACAAGAAAGGCTTTCCCGTGCTTATCCTTGTGCGTTCCTTCATAAAAACGCCCTGTCTGTTCTGCCAGTGTTTTGATCAGCAGCCGGCTCGCCAGCCATTCACGGATCTTTTGAGGATGACTTATCGATTCCAGATCATTAAAATTATAGGCAGAACCAAGACTTTCTCTGAGTTCCTGTTCGCTTTCTGTCAGGCTCCATAGCAGCAGTGTACTATTCTCTTCAATCTTTTCGGAATGAACGAGGGGCATATTTATTCTGTTTAAAAATTTTGCAACGACATCAAATCAGCGGCAATATTAACGATATGCCTTTTAGGAATTTGTCTGACTGACAAAAAAACAAACAGTTAATTCCTAAAATCCCTGATACATTGAAAGCACTGCGGATTACCTTTGACGAAAAGTGATAAGCCTAAAAAATGAACATTCGTAAAATAGATACTTTTTCCGGTCATCGCGACAGCGTTTATACAATTATTTCTGATGGCACCGGACATGGTTTTTATTCATCTGGCGGTGACGGATTTGTTATTCAGTGGGACCAGCAAAAACCGGATCTGGGAAAACTGGTAGCACGTGCAGGAGTTTCTGTTTACGCACTGGCTTTTGACAGGGAAAATCAGATGTTATGGATTGGCCAAAATTTCGAAGGGATTCAGCTTCTTGACGTATCGAACGGAATCATACAAAATACAACCCGCATTACCACCTCTGCTATTTTCGATATACAATTATATCATGGCAAAGCATTGGTTGCCCTGGGCGACGGTGTGATCGCAATCATGGATATTGAATCCTTTGCGGTTCAGAAACATATCAAGGTATCAGACAAAAGTATACGCTCCATCTCTGTCAATCCAAGCTCATCTGAATTTTCTTCCGGAGACAGCAGTCATCGTATTCATATTTTTGATGCTGATGATTTCAGTTTAAAAAAAACAATACAATCTCATACAAATTCGGTCTTTTCTGTACAATATTCACCAGACGGTCGTTTCCTGTTTACAATGGGACGTGATGCAAGTGTTAAAATCTGGGATGTATTCAATAATTATAATCCGGTGAAAGACCTTGCAGCGCATATGTATGCAGTAAATCATCTGAGTTTTAGTCCGGATGGAAGATACTTCGCTACCTGCAGTATGGACAAGTCTATTAAGCTCTGGGATGCTTCTACGTTTCAGTTAAAAAAGATTATTGACCGTTCCAGGCTTGCCGGGCACGGCACATCGGTTAATAAACTATTGTGGACGGACTATGAAAATCAGCTGATTTCGTGCAGCGACGATCGCATGATCTCTGTCTGGGAAGTACTTGCCTGAGATACTTTTAAAATGGTAAAATTGGCAAATACTTTGAAATATGATTCATATATCTTTAACTTACGCAGTCATAATTTAATATATAAAAAAGCACAAATCACATCATGAAAATTTCCGCTATAGACATACGTAAACATACGTTTGAAAAGATTTTCAGAGGTTATGACCCTGACGAGGTTGATGCTTTTCTTAACTCCCTGTCTCAGGAATGGGAACGTTTTTCGAGTGAAAACAGCCTTCTGAAAATGCAGCTCGAATACGCCGAAAAAGAACTGAATAAACTAAAAGATATAGAATCTACGCTTTTCAGGACATTAAAAAGTGCAGAGGATGTAAGCCGGCAAATTGAAAAAGAGGCGCATGAAAATGCTCAAAAGCGAATTGAAGAGTCAAAAATCACTGCTGATGAACTGGTTTCTGAAGCTGAAAAGCGAACAGCGCAGATAATCAGTGAAACAGAAGGAAGACTATTGCGTTTCAAGGAAGAATTTGCGGCAGAAATCAAGATTCAGGAACGTGATTTCAAGGCAATTGAAAATTTCCGTGACAATCTCATCGTACAGCTCGCTTCGCTTGCAAACAGTACCATTGATACGGTCGAACGCTTTGAGCAGAAGTATGATAAGGAATCGGTACTGAATAAGATGGAGGAAATAAAACAGCATGTTTCTGAAATTGAGATTCCGCGCAAATACGTTTCACCGCAGGAAATAAAGGAACAGCAGGATACAAATGAACCGGATGAAGAACCGGAAGAAGTGAACATCATTCTGAGTGATGAAAAGCCAGAAGTTGTTTTTGAAATACCTGACGAGGAAGAAACGGAGCAGCCACAGTTTGAGACGGAATTAGAAGTAAAAGAAGATCTGACTCCTGTTGAGGAAATTGTTCAGCCAGCTGCAGCAGTTAATGAATCAGCAAAAAGCGCGGCTGATGAGGCAAATGAAGCTCTGGCAGAAATGCACAGAACGGCTGAAAAAGCACGGGAAGAATCCACCTCTGTTCCGGTTAACAAACCAAGGGTGTACGAAAGCAACCAGCCTTCAAAAGGAGGAGGCGGATCATTTTTTGACCAGATATAATGGGAACAATTTCATTGGAAGGGCTTGAATTTTTTGCCTATCACGGCTATTATCCCGAAGAACAAAGAATAGGTAATAAATATGCACTGGACATCACGGTGCAGACAGATTTTACAGACGCTGCAAAGCATGACAAGCTAAGTGAAACGGTTAATTACGGAACACTGTACCAGATTGCGGCAAAAGTAATGAAAGAGCCCGCAAAACTGTTGGAACATATTGCATTCAAGGTAATATCCAGCGTACGGGAACATTATCCTGATGTTGCCAACGTGACGGTCAAGGTATCAAAATTCAATCCGCCGGTAGGAGGAGTTTGTGCCAGATCAGTTATTACAATGGAAGGTTAGAAAACAAAAGAGGCTGCAGTTTTAAAACTGCAGCCTCTTTTGTTTTGGTTTTCCGGATCTTATTCTTCCAGATCGCGATAAGCCAGAATTCCGCCGGCAACATTTCTTGCATTGGTAAATCCCTGTGATTCAAGAAATTTCACTGCTTTTCCGCTTCTTGCACCTGAACGGCAATGAATGATAATTTCCTCATCTTTCAGTTTTTCCAGCTCGCCCAGATGATCAGGCAATTCTGCCAGGGGAATCAGGGTTGCTCCCAGATTATCTTCCTCATATTCATGCTCTTCTCTTACATCGTAGAAATGAAGGTCCTCTCCTTTATCCAATCTTTCTTTTAATTCTTCAACAGTAATATCCATGTGACAACAGGTTTAATTATATGTTATTTAACTATTAACACTTTCTGAACAAATGATCGTTTCCCATCGGATCCTTTTATAAGGTAAATACCTTCACCCGGGATATTTAAAGATGCAGTCTGTGTTTCTCTGCCTGGAAAAATAGTCTGAATCAGACGCCCCTGCGCTGAATAAACGTCGATCCGTTCTAATGTGTTTTTCCAGTTAATAATTCCTCTTCCTGGATTGGGATAAAAATAATTAACCTGGTCGACCCCGGGTTCCGATCCGGAAATAATTTCCTGGCCAGCACTGCCCAAATAAGGACGAATCATAATACTTCCCTTTAAACCGGTTTCAGCAGCCCAGGAACTTCCCAGATTATAAAACAGCTTGCCCGAACCAAGATCAGAGTTTCTGTCAAAACCAAAAGTAACAGGTTCTTCATTGATCTGAAGCCATCCGATATAAAACGTATCGGCAACTGCAATCGGACTTCCGAAAGCATACTCAAAAAATCCGTTTCGCTCTGCCGGATATCTGGCCGAAACCGATCTTTGTGCCAGCAGTTGATCAGGCCTTCCAGCCTTGTTACTATAAAGCTGAACGGTAAAACTCTGACCGGATATATCTTTATTAAAAGGAACCAATGAAAGTCTTACCCCGGCAATGGTATCAGGTCTGGCCATTATATACCGTACAGCAACTCTTGCCAGCTTCTGATTAATCTGTACACCATATTCGGCACTGCCATCGTCAAATGCATAATAGTCGCTCAGTGTAGTCACGGCGCTGATGCTGTCATTTCTTCGGAGATTTAGTGACGGCACATCCGGATTTTTGTCATCCGTTGTAAGCAGGTCAAATTTATATCTCAGTTTTATTTGTTTTAAAGCAGGATCAGCAGCTATGGGACGAATTAAAATACTTTTTCTCTGAACCTGGTTAGCCTGAATATCAGTGGATGGCGACTGATAAGTAGAGAACAGGCGTCCGGTTATTTCATCCTTTACAGTGAATGTAAACGAGGTCCGGTTGAAGTTATTAAAATGATTTACAATATCTGTGTGAACAGAATCTTTTGTGGCCCTTGCTGAACTTGCCCAGTAATGTTTCAAAGGCATTGAAATATAACCGTTCAAATACGAACTAAGTGGTTTCCTGACGGCAATGTCTCTGAGAAAACGATCTCTTGCCGATCTTTTTTCATTCAGATAAATATAATCCAGATGCCACATATCATATGCTCCGGAGCTCCTGCCGTAAGATCTGAAACGAAATTGAAAGCCTTCATGAAAATAGGCGGCAGCTCCAATTTTTATCAGTTCCTGCCGGAAAGTCGTATCCAGTGTATAACCTTGCTGTTTCCATACCGTTGTCCAGTTTCCGCTGTTGTCAAAAAATTCAAGACTGATAAAGTCAACCGAATCCGGACGCTCCCCCAAACCTTTACCCAGCCAGTAAAAACTTATGTATACGGAATCTTTTACCGATTTCCCGCCCAGATTAATTGGTTGTGAGGTCAGTGTATCAGTAAAACCCTGAAGAAGCGGATTTGTGAAATTATACGAAGTGCCCACCGCATTTAATTCGTCAAAAGTAGCCATATTGACCGATGGATGATTAGTAGCCAGTGTGTTATTAATATAAACGCCGCTTCCGGACATCCAGAACCGGATATCCGGGTGTCCGGTTATGGTTGTAGAAAAATCATCAAAAAATGGTAGACTTAAAGAAGCAGTTGTCCTGGTAAGCCCGGCCTGCTGATTACTTTCAGCTTTAATATTGCCGATCGGAACAAGTTCCGGCTGAGCATAAACGGACTGGCACTGAAAAGCGGTCAGTGCCAGAATCAATAACATTTTAAAAAAAGATACTTTCTTACAATTGTTCAGGCTGTGTGTTTTCATTCTCAATAGGTTCAGCTGCAGGAGGAGTTATCCACAGATCAATTACATCTCCAATTCTAACGTTGTTTCCTCCTTCAGGATTTTGTTTTACAACAGAACCAGGGGTTTGCCCTTCTTCTAAAGGCAATGTCATTACCTGTCCTATTTTAAGGCCAGCTCCGATCAGTACAATTTTGGCTTCTTCCAAAGGCATGTCCAATACAGAAGGAACTTCGAATTGTGCAGTACCCAATCCCTCACCCAGTTCCAGATCAATTTTTGATCCTTTTGGAATCGGCTGTCCCGGAGCAATTACCTGTCCGTTATACATTTGCCTCAAAACAGCGTTCTGGGCCATATCGGGTACATAAGAAATATTACCTTCTTCAAGCCCCAGACTTTTTAACAGAAGCTGTGCACTCCGGTGAGTCATGTCTGTAAGCTTAGGCATTTTGATCAGCGGCGCAGTTCTGGATACAACCGTAACATAGATTTTCCTGCCTTCTTTAACCTTAGCTCCGGGAAGCGGGTACTGGGCAAGAATGGTTAGCGGAGGTATGTTGGCCACATAAGTACAATCGCTTACTTCGTAACGGAGATCTCTTGCATCAAGAAAATCTTCCAGACCTTCCACGCTTTTCTTTTTAAGATCGGGGACCGTGATGGCTTCGCCATGGTTGGTTGTAAAGGGCAGATAGATAAAAAAGAAACCGAGAAAGAACACCAATATCAGAGAGCAGATGATTCCGATGTGTATGAAAAGATCACTCCGGGATTGCGTACTTATTTTTGCCATGGAGGTGCTTAAAACAATTTATTTATTTTGAAAAGTAAAAATAGAAGTAATATTTCAGGATGCCAATAATCTAAGAGCCTGTTTAAATTTAGAATGTAAAATTGTTTGTTCTTGTTTTTTGAGCGACCGTCGCGCGGCGAAACAAGATAAATTTTTGAAGAGATAGCGGGCTCTCACGAAAAAATTTAGCGCAGTTGTAGCCGAAAAACAAGTATAAACAAATTACAGAATGAATTTCAAACAGACTCTAAGCCTGATACCGTCCAAGAATACGTTTTATGTATTTACCCAGAATGTCAAATTCCAGATTAACCTTATCGCCTTCATTTAGCGCGCCAAAATTGGTAAAGGAATAAGTATAGGGAATTATAGCCACACGAAAGGTATCATTTTCTGAGTTAAAAACGGTAAGACTTACTCCGTTGATACATATAGAACCTTTTTCAACTGTAATATTTCCAAGGCCGGCGTCATACCGGAAGTCGAACAGCCAGCTTCCGTCCCTGTTTTCCTTTTTGATACAAATTGCCGTCTGATCCACATGTCCCTGAACGATATGACCGTCAAAACGGCCATTGGCTGGCATACAACGTTCCAGGTTAAGGTTATCGGATATTTTTATGCTATTTAAATTTGTTTTGATCAGCGTTTCCTCGATAGCAGTTACTTTGTATACATCACCTTCAACTGCGGTTACGGTAAGGCATACACCATTATGACTAATACTCTGATCTATTTTAAACTCGGTTGCAATCGCTGATTTTAAGGTAAAGGTCTTATTGGTACCTTCTTCTTCTATTTCGATTACTTCCGCTACTGATTCAACGATTCCTGTAAACATTACCTGCTGCGTTTTAAATTTGTTACAAAGTTACGATATCTTTAAAACCTTCTGCGAATAGACCGGCCCGGGTTATGATTTAGTTTTATATAGACTTTTCTAATTCATATACTTTACGAACTTTGTGCAAAATTTCTACCTGCCTTGATGGCAAACCATGCTGCTTATCCTTATAATCGATGAAAAAAGTTCTTTTTATAGACCGTGACGGTACAATGATCGTCGAACCACCCACAGACTTTCAGGTCGATTCACTTGAAAAGCTGGAGTTTATTCCCAAAACCATCTCCAATCTTCGGCGTATCGCTGAGGAAACGGATTACGAATTTGTGATGGTTACCAATCAGGACGGACTTGGAACAGCTTCGTTTCCGGAAGATACTTTTTGGCCTGCACAGAATAAAATGGTTCAGACTCTGTCTGGAGAGAACATTATTTTCAGCAATACACATATTGACCGCAGCTTTCCTGAAGACAACCTTGATACACGCAAACCAGGAATCGGGATGCTGGGAAGTTATTTCTCGGCAGATTACGACCTGGGAAACAGTTATGTGATCGGTGACCGTCTTACTGATGTTCAACTTGCTGTAAATTTAGGTGCAAAAGCCATTCTGTTTGCTGCTTCACAGCCCGTGGAAGGTATATCCGAGGAGATGAATAACGCCATTTCTTTTATATCGAATGACTGGGATGCTATTTACGAGCACTTAAAATTATCTTCAAGAACTGCCTTTGTAGAAAGGAACACAAAAGAAACACAAATTAAGATTGAGCTGAACCTGGACGGAAGCGGCAGATCAAGCATTCATACAGGACTTGGTTTTTATGACCACATGCTGGATCAGCTGGCCAGGCATTCCGGCGCGGACATTACCATTCATGTAGAAGGCGACCTTCACATTGATGAACATCACACGATTGAAGATACGGCGCTGGCCCTGGGTGATGCGTACCGGCAGGCATTGGGCGATAAACGCGGTATTAGCCGTTACGGATTCCTTTTACCCATGGATGAAGCGCTTGCTCAGGTTGCTATTGACTTTTCAGGAAGGCCCTGGCTGGTTTGGGATGCAGAATTTAAAAGAGAAAAGATCGGAGAAATGCCAACAGAGATGTTCTATCATTTTTTCAAATCATTTTCCGACACATCGTTATGCAATCTGAATATTAAGGTTGAAGGACAAAATGAACATCATAAAATTGAATCGATTTTTAAGGGCTTTGCAAAAGCCATTAAAATGGCCGTCCGCCGCGATTTAAAAGCACTTGATTTTCTGCCGTCTACGAAAGGAGTGCTATAATTTTTTTAAAACAGACGTTGGTCGTAGGACTTTTTTGTATATTTTTGCAAGTATAGAATCAGATAAAATCCGATATTTTATGTTCATGACGATTATAATGATAGCATTTTACATTGTTTTACTGGGTTCAGCTTACATAGTTGGACGCTGGCTTGAAAAACATGAAAAAGGCTGGAGACCTTAACATAATATAAAGGGGTGTATTCGTGCATCCCTTTTTTTATACAGAAAAGTTATGTCAGGAAAGGTATTTTCATGAAAAGTTATGCTTTCCTAATTTATACCAATTTTAAAGACCGAACGTTTTAAGACGGCAAACCGTTACCTAAGCTATCCAAAGCAATTATCTGTTGAAAAGTCTTTGCCTCATACTACTCACCATCTTCTTCTTCTGTAAGTCAACAGATGTTGCGAGTTTTCTGTTGACAAAGAATAAGGTTACTGCGGCATGCAAGACCGACAATTGTGATAATGAAAAAACGGAGGTTGAGAAAATTGCGGATGATCAGCAATTGGTTAACAACTCAATCTTTCTTCAAAATAATACGGCAACAGTTATTCTTAAAACTGTTTTTTCCTACACCGTACAATGTGAAAATGAGATTTTTAAAAATCTCTTTTCCCCCCCGCCTGAATTAGTCTGATTTACTTCATCCTGTAATGCACTTTCTGCTGCATTAATTTCTGTGTTCGTCCGGCAACGGATTGAACTGTACAGATTTATATTCCTTTTAAAAATCTTCAATAATTATAGTTACAGAACTCATGATTAAGTCATATAATAATCTATTCGTAAATAATAAAAAGTGGGTATCAAGTACGATAAAAGAAGACCCGGATTTCTTCAATAATTTAGCTCAGGGACAAACACCACAGTTTTTATGGATTGGATGCTCCGATAGCCGGGTGCCTGCAAATGAAATTACAGGAACAGTTCCCGGAGATATTTTTGTGCATAGAAATATTGCCAATATGGTGGTCCACACCGACATGAGCATGCTGAGCGTACTGGATTATTCTATCAATGTACTTGGCGTTAAACACGTAATGGTGGTTGGGCACTATGGCTGCGGAGGTGTTAAAGCCGCTATGGGAAACAAACAAGTTGGCCTTATCGATAACTGGCTGCGTAATATCAAGGACGTATACAGACTACACGAAAAAGAGCTGGATGCAATCGAAGATTTGGATAAAAGATCAAACAGGCTTGTTGAGCTAAACGTACAGGAGCAGGTTTTGAATCTTACCAAGACGTCTATCGTGCAAAATGCATGGGCCAGCGGACAAGGTCTTCTCGTTCATGGGATTGTATATGATATTCAGGACGGCATGCTTCGCGATTTGAATATAACTGTGGGAGACAACAGCATGATCGACCGTGTTTACAAATTTGATCTTGATGAGGTTAGTCATAATTAATTGAGATTCAATACCCTCTTTAAGTTAACACAGTTAAACAATTAAAATGTCAGTTAATAAAAATAATTTATTTGCCAATCTTAAATACGATTTTCCGGCAGGTCTGGTGGTTTATCTGGTCGCATTGCCACTCTGTCTGGGAGTGGCCCTTGCATCAACAGGCCGGCCTGATCTGCTGTTTTCGGGAATCATTGCCGGGGTGGTTGGCGGCATCGTCGTCGGGTTGATCAGTGGCTCTTCACTTGGTGTTTCCGGCCCGGCAGCAGGTCTGGTTGTCATTGTATTAACCGCACTGGAGACGCTGGGAAGCTTTGAGACATTCCTTCTTGCGGTCGTAATTGCAGGAATTTTACAGGTTATAGCCGGTTTTCTTAAAGCCGGCGTGATCGGATACTATTTCCCTTCGGCAGTAATAAAAGGAATGCTTGCCGCTATCGGTATAACACTGATTTTAAAGGAGATCCCGCATGCATTCGGATACGATGCGGACTTTATGGGGGATGAAGCTTTCGCTCAAAAAGACGGACAAAATACTTTTACTGAGTTATTCAATGCAGTCAGGTATAGCAGTACCGGAGCAATTATTATTTCAGCGGTGTCGCTGGGTTTGCTTATATTGTTTGACAAACCCTTCATGAAGCGGATACAGCTATTCAAATTTTTGCCGGGCGCGTTGTTTGTAGTAATGATTGGTATTGCACTGAACCAGCTTTTTTCGGTTGCTTTCCCTCAGTGGGTACTTTCCGGTGAGCATCTGGTACAGCTTCCTGTTGCATCCAGTGCTTCGCAATTTTTAAGTTTTTTTAAAACACCTGATTTTTCTGCTTTACAAAGGGTTGAAGTTTATACCGTTGCCATTACAATTGCCATTGTGGCAAGTTTAGAATCCCTTCTTTCCGTAGAAGCAACCGATAAGCTGGATCCATACAAAAGGGATACACCTACAAACCGGGAACTGATTGCTCAGGGTATTGGAAACATTACTTCCGGGCTGATCGGCGGATTACCAATTACTCAGGTCATTGTCCGCAGTTCGGCAAATATTGCGTCAGGGGGACGATCCAAAATGGGAACAATCGTTCATGGGACGATCCTGCTGCTATCGGCAGTATTTATTCCTAAGTATCTCAACTATATTCCGTTGTCGTGCCTTGCAGCCGTTCTGCTTGTGGTAGGTTATAAGCTTTCGAAATTCTCTTTGTATCAGGGGATGTACAAACTTGGGAAGGAGCAATTCGTTCCGTTCATCGTCACAGTAATTGCTATTTTGAGTACGGATCTTTTGAAAGGAATTGCCATTGGTATGGCAGTCGCAATTTATTTTATCCTGAGCAAAAATTACAAACATTCTTATCAATACAAAAAAGAAGTGCATAAGGATGGCGATGTTATTACGATTTTGCTTTCAGAAGAGGTAACCTTCTTGAACAAAGGAAGTATCGGACTAACGCTTGATAAACTTCCGGAAGACTCAACAGTGATCATTGACGGTAGTAAATCCATTAATATTGATTACGATGTTTTAGAAATCATACAGGATTTTAAAGATCATACCGCACCTCAGCGTAACATTACAGTGGAGACCAGAGGAATTGAAGGAGTCAAAACGGTGGGTGGACATTAACCCATATTTTAAATTAAATCAAAAGGGACTGATCTGGTAAAGATTGGTCTCTTTTGATTTATAAACAAAAAATCCCGCAAAGTAAATTTTTGCGGGATTACACTAAATGTAATAGGTCGATTTAATAAGGTCTCAATAAAGTGCTATATATCACTGCTGTTTA
>Ga0265797_10001862_pt1 | contig 36567 bp, 41 predicted proteins | sample P2T30metagenome_FD_192433 | JGI IMG/M metagenome (GOLD analysis project Ga0265797, IMG submission 192433) | Plant litter microbial communities from East Loma Ridge, Irvine, California - P2 T30 | ecosystem: Environmental > Terrestrial > Plant litter > Unclassified | place: USA: California...
CACTCCCCCCCACACCCCCTCTTCTCACCCTCCCCATGCCCATGATACTCACACTCTCCCCTCCCTAACCCCCATCGTAACCCTCCACGCAAACACCCCCGGCACCCTCTCCCTCCACCCCTCCTCATCCTCCAGCGTCTCCCTCCGCTCCCCACACATGACACCCCACGTATCCACCAGCAGTTCCAGAACTGGGTCCTGCGGCGCTAGATGCGTGAATGCGTGAGCCATGATGTCGAGCGTTTGCCGCGCGGTGATGATGTGTACGAGGTGTCTGTTCATGGCTGTGTAGAGCTTGGGTACAGCGAGGCGTGAGGCGAGTGCGTATAAGAGGATTTTGAGGGTTTTGACGTGGTTGAAGCGTGCGCATTCGATGGTTGCGAGGTCGTCGCGTGCCAAGAGTTCCCATTCGGTGTTGTCGTGTGGTAGTTCCTGGCTGTGTAGCCATGCGATGAAGATGTTGAACACGGCTGGCTGCACGTCGGAGAGTGTGATGGGTGCGTTGCTGGTGGTGTCGAGGTCGGGGACGTGGAATGTGAGCAGGGTTTGGGAGATGTAGTAGAGTGTGTGGGCGGGGCCAATGGAGAAGGTTATGTTGGGTATGGGGCCGGCTTTGGAGATGGGGCTGGGGTGGTGTTGTTAGATATTTCTGCGTCTGTGGAGAGATCTGGGTTTGCTTACATGATAGACGCCATGGCAACGAGTCTTGCATCATTACTGGTAGCTGATGGTGGAATGGATGATACAGATGTTTCAACCGGAGGATTGAGCTGTGTGGTCTCTGTGGGTAGTCTAACATACTGTCAGCTAGCAATACGACGTGCGCCCAAGGGTCACTTACACCGCATTACCGCGCTCTTTTGCTGGTGAAGTAGATGTCTTACGCGGAGAGTGCAATTGAGTCGTCCCTGTACGCCGCCTAATCTTCCCATCAGCCCAAGGAAAACAAGTTAAACACCGAACGTTCAAACGTACGCTACATTGCTCCCAGGTTTCGGCGGCGTCGTCATGCGTATCACCGGCTTCTTGGCTGCCATGGCTTGCATCGCGTTGGGTTTGGACATTTTGCTCATCAAAGCTGTAGGAGTATTTATCAAGTATGCTTTGGTTTGATTGTTGTAAAGCTGAAGAAGAGGTTGGTTGGGTGTGTTTGATTAGATACCGCTACGATAGCGCCAAGAAATGCGTTTGCTCGTGGGGCGGATATCTGCTTTGAGCTAGGGAACGTACTTTTGGGACAATCGGTGGAATTGGGTCTTTCATCTGAATCTACTAGCAATAAGTTCTCGCTAGAAGGAAGTATAGCTGTCCTGTTTTGTTTGATGGTGAGTGAGTACCTCGACTCAAAGACGACCACTGATGATGTCCGATGCTAGCGAATTGCTTTTTCCGCTGAATTTCGGGTGAGATATTGTGGCTGCAAAATGACATGTTGGTACCGAGCGGTGAGTACTTTGACCCTGAAGACGGCTACTGACAGGACCCGACACTGACATACCCGGTTCCCCGATCAATTGAGAGATATGAAACTGCTCCCTACCTAGGTACAAACAGGAAAATACGTACAAACACCTCGGCGGGAAATGCATTTGCGTCGTCTAAACACTCCCGTCTAAATTGTGGGGCCCTGTTTGAGCAGTGTTGCTGACCAGTGGTGAGTACGTTGACTGAGGTCCAAGCTCGGTCATTGATTTGATCCGGCACGATGGGTTTGCTTCCCCGGCGATTTGGAGGAGAAACTGTATTGTGGAAAGAAGTATGGAATATCGGGGTTTAGGCAAGCAGTAAGTACATGGACTTTAGTGATAGCCACCATCTCGTATCGTATGGCACCTGAGCCCGCGAGCTGTAGAAAATAAAATAATGTCTGTTTAAGCGGCGAATAATCTGAATCTCTCAACGCGCTGATGAGTGCTTTGACTCTGGGTACGCTTCATCACATACGTACCTAGGTAGATAGCGACAGAGCACTAGCCCATGGTGTTTCTTGGCCTGTAATCCACGGCCGAGACTTTCACGCTCCCGATTAGGAAGGTTGAAAGTCTCCCCTACAGACAGAACACTAGCGCATGGTGTTTCTTGGCCTGCAATCTATAGTCGAACCTTTCACGTTTCCGATTAGGCAGTTTGAGAAAGAACGTCGCAGTAGCGTGAGGTGAGTCTTCACCTGCTACCAACAGCCGATTTTTTTACCTTCCTGACTAGGCAGTTTAAGACATTCACTCGGCAAAAGCTGGAGTAGCACGATTCACGTGCTATTTGATCACAAACATGACCAATGGCGTAATTACAATGGCTTTGAAACGGTAATTCGCATTCACCAGTACCATTGGAGTAGATGCTTGGTTTCAGTAGCGAAAGAAATGAATGATTGGTAAAGAGTGAGTACGTTATTTTCACCCACTACAACCATTGCTGCCCACGGTTCCTGCTTGATTCCGTAGATCGAACTGCTTCATCCGTCATTCCTCCTCCAATCCACAGACTTCTTCCGCTCAAGCCATCAACACCCTCAGCCGCTCCTCGACTATATCGCCTATACTTCCCTAATCAAGATATTCAAAACGGCGTCGAAATACTCTTGTTCCTCGAATTAGCTACGAGCAGTCTTGATTTCCATGGAGTAGTAAGAAGCACTGGTACCCGGCAGACTCTCCCGTTCCTAGTCGCAACGTCAGCGTTGTCACCGCCTAAAGCCAAACTTGCTTACCTGTTTCACCATACGGTCTAGTCCATCCGCCCAATGTAATGTCTTTTGACCGACGAGGTGCGTGAGATCTCAAGTGAAAACCCCCGTGTTCTCGAAGTACTACTCGGAAAGGAATACCGTACTTTGCCAAGCTTTCTGCCGCAGCGTTGACATGTGTCGACAGTTGCATAACACCAGCGGCGCACAATGTGCTGTCGCTGCCGCCGTTGTCGTTGTATATGCGGAGCTCGAGCACAAATCCGGGACGGAACTTTGCTCTCGAAAGCGCGTTGAAGTAAGGCGCAAGTGACCGCGTGTCTGTATGCTCGTAGCGCAAGCGAAACTCAAGTTTAGATCCCTCACGGAAGCTGTTCGTTGGAACCGCCAGGAAGGAACACTGGAACTTCATGGAGTATGAATCGGCTGACGCTGTAATCAAAACAGTGAGTCCACGAAGCAGGAAACTTTTCGCCTTTAAGCCCACCCCGAAGTAATCCTCATGAAAGAAGTGCTCCACGTGAGTTGGCGCATCCAATGTAATGTCGCTAGAGTTCTCGTAAAGCCACTGCACTGCTTCTGCTGCTATCTGCTGATTGTCGGGGTCGCTCTGACCCTGTAGTTGCGGCGGAAGCTGCAGAGCGCGAACGGCCTGCGGATCCCAAAGATAGGGAGTAGATCATGTCGCGAAGCTCGCGTGGTAGCTTTGTGATGACATTGGCAGCGAGAGAGCGCGTGGCTTGTCCGCGAGTGGAGGTCTTGAGCTTGCGCTTTATTGATGAAGCGGGTGAGCGAGTCGTGGTGATCGTGTCGTGGTGACTGTTGTGAGGTTCCTGTGTGTTGACTGTTACTTGAGTAGTGGAGCGACTTACTGGTAGCGTTTGCACACCTGCATCATCCAAGCTTTTCAAGTGACACAAACCGTAAATCGCTCACTTCAGAGCTTCTAAATGGGAACCACGCAAGCTTCCGCAAATTACCAGCTTTCACGGCCACCGCGCCTCTCACCACCTCCCCAAGGTGCTGAAAGTGCGAGATGAGTCTAAGTTGAAGGTCGGGGACTTAGAAGGGAGCGAGATTAGATTGGAAGATGAAAGCAGAGGAAGATGTAAGAATGTAAAATGAACTGTTTGCACATACGCGCACTACCCAGCAATGTAGTGCTTGTCAAAAGAGATTTCCCTGCTCGTCATGGGCTCCGGAATCTGATCGTCCCAAAACCCATATTCTCTCTGAAGCCCGAAAGCATTCCCAACCCCAGGTTTAGCAATCTCTCACCAACCACAAAACGTAAACAACTCGTTCTCATATCTACCATGTTGATGTTGGTAGCAATGACGCGAGAATCGCTATCTCAAGTGACTTTCGTACTGTCGGAAAATAGTCTCATTTCCAAGCATCTCTCCATCTCTGACAATATGCAACAAGCACCCTGGTGATCGACTTGCCCATGAAAGTCGTGACATCCCAGGTTTCACCTTGCACATGCTCTTGGGTCATGCAGATCTCGACCTTGTCTCCTTGAAATCGCGCCATGGCGTAGTCGATGATCGCGATGACATTATGAAGGTCACGCACGCCCATAGTGTGTTGGTTCTTGTGATCGACCCGCACGTGAAGTTTGAAGCCTGGATGAAACCTGTGTGATGCGAGTGGGGCAAAGTAAGAGCATGGATCAGTTTTGAGGGGAAGATCTCTCGAGTTTTGGATGACGGTGGTGAGTTTGCGAAGACGATAGTCCATCGCTTTGATGCCAGTATCAAACAGGTCGGCAACGAGGAAGATCGGTATCTGCTCACACGTGCCAATAGTGATATCGTACGAGTTCTTGTAGAGCTACTCCAGCGCCTCGGAGGGGATCTGCTCGCCAACAAGGCTTTCATTCGTGACAGCTGTGGTGTGGCGTGTTTTTGAATTGCGAAGGATCGTCTTGTGCTGAGAGTCGACTGGAGGTGCGAGAAGCCGATCTAGCTGCAGGTTCTTGACGGTGTCAGTATCGCAGATGTACGAGTAGATCATGTCGCGCAGTTCTCGTGGTAATTTCGTGCACAGCGAATGGCCGAGAGCCTGCAGTTCTGAATTGTTGAGAGAATGTAGCTTCATTAGAACGGTGGTGAATTGGGTGGGAGAAGGGCTCGGCTGACTGCCAACCATGGCCGACGGTGGGTGCAGTCTGCCGCAGCCGACGACGACGATGACACCATCGATCCAACGTCCCTCCTGATCTCTTTTTGGAACTGGCGCAACACTTCAATGCTCAGCGCACTCCCAACACGTCAATTCTGTGCGTTGCTGTTAGCGATACGACACCACACATCAACACCAGTATTGACTTACATTGCTGTAGTACATCATAAGCATACAATGGAGCGTTGTTGTCGCAACGTTATTGCGCACCACTTTCGTGATATTCCAAGGCATGCATAGCGGATGCTCGAAGGTAACAAAAGTAGGTATATCCCTAGCCTGTAGACGGTCCATAACGGTGAAAAGCATGCGCGTAAGAGTGACGAGATGGTTTGCGCCAGCGCTCGTGGCATCGGTGTGTCGAACGTGGATCTTCAAGGTGAAGTCGGAACGGAGTTTGCTTCTCAGAAGTGGCGCGAGTTCCGAGTCTGAAGTGGAGGTCGAGTATTGTGATGTTGGTATGATACACGCCAATTTTCGCAACGCGAAGTCTTCAGCCTTGACACCGACTCCAAGGAAGTCGACCGTGAAGAACCTGATCAGCTGATTCGGCGCCCCAATAGCGATCTCGCGAGAATTCCTGAAGATCCATTCGAGCGCCTCTGCAACGCCCTCTGCAACGCACTGTGGACCGAGGACAGCTTTGTTGATGACGATAGGCGAGCCGACAGGAAGGATTTTACACGTGCAGAGATGATCGCCGCAACAGCCAATTTCGTGCCGGCATGGTTCGAGCAGATGAGCAAACGGGATTGCTTGAACGGTGTCCTTGTCGCAGAAGTATGAGTAGATGATGTCGCGAAGTTCTCGGGGCAGCTTTGTGCACACGTTGAGGGCGAGGGTTTGTATCAGTCGTTGATCCTGGGTGATTGATGTTGATGACATGGCTTATGATGAACGAAAATCAGAGGCCGTGAGATTGAGCTTATTTTCTGGTGGTTGGGTGACCGTGGAGGCGCCGCTGAGTGTATCGTCTGTGGACTTGAGAGGCTCGGTGAACTCTCGCTCTGCGACTGCAGCTGCGACTTGTTTGATGGCACTACGAGTATTGCTGCCAAACGAGAGTCTTGGCAGCGCTTGCCGGCTCGAATTGTAATTTTACACGTGAACTCTTCTAAGCGCTAGTATGAACGGGACAAGAAACACAATATGTGTTGCTGTTGTTCATTGCTATGCAAATAAGCTCTCAATCCTGCTCGTAGCCATAACTTACAACTTCCTTCCCTCAATACTGCTCTCGAACCCATCTCAGCCCATACTCCAAGCCCATGCGTACATATGCATATACAATCGGAAGTAGTGCGGCTTGGTTCCCAGAAGCAAGCTCTCATTCTTCCTCACTTGTCAAAGATCGTTCGCCTGCAAAAGCTCCTCGTCCACAGTCATGTGGTTGACGCGCTTCTTCGTAAACTCGAATGCTGTAAAGAAAATGGCGTTGACGACGCAGGAGCGCGACATGGAGACACCGAGACCTCGGTACATGCGTGGGTTCATGAATTGGATTTTCGGCCGTGTTGCCTTACCGCGGCCGCCGGCGAGGCAATTGCGCTGGTAGATGCTCTTCGCCGTGTCTATCGGGAAGATCTGTTTCGAAATCAGCTCCTGTAACATGGATGACGGTGCCCAAGATTGCTTACGCAGGCCCAGCTAACAAGGCCACACATGCCTCCAGCTACGACCACAGCTAGAGGATGCGTAGGGGATGTTCCGCGCGCGTTCGCCAAAACTTGCTTGATACTTTCGTATGTCACAAAGTAGATGCCGGTACCGATCGAGTCGCGTACTGTGCCCTGTTAGCTTTCGGGCACTCCTGTCAGTCTTTTCAACGGCCACCTACGCAGATGCAAATGGAACCCAGAGTACAAGCCTCTCCAGCCCCGATGCTTAATCAGGTTCTGTGCGGTCTTGAACGTCCCCAGGTTTTGATAGCTCTTCCGGATCGCATCGTTCTTGCCTCCACCATCGGTACGGTCAGCCATCAAGACCGATATCTGCGCGCTAAGCTTCGTCAACTCGAAGGGGCCTGAGAGGAGTCAGATAGCGCCAAAGTTGTATTTGTATGTGTTCGTACAAGCAATCGCCGTGATAGAGGCTCCAGCTCCTGCACCTGCCAGTCCAAAGCATGCTACGGTCGACAATGTGGGATATGCGCCCTTGGTATTAGCAATGACAAGCGGCGAGCTGCCGGTTGCCTGGTATATCCAGTCATCGATGGCGTATTTGGAGCGTTGGTATATCGAGAAGGAGACGGTTCGGACGAGGGTTATGCTCAGGAGAGGCGACCAAACACCTGCACGCAATGGCATTAGTTGTGATCTCGTATTGACATGGGATGCATACCACGCCAAAAGCCATGGGCGCCCTCGGTCGCATATGTGTGCCGCACGCAGTCGCCGAAAGACTTGAAGTTGTAGCTGCTGGATGTCAACGGTGACCAAGGGTTGGTTGTAGGGGTGACCTACGCCTGCAACCTCGTCTTGACCGAGTCGAGAGGATACTACGCACAATCAGCATTCACCCCCTATCCACTGCATAACCGTGTCTACCCACAGCAACAAAAGTCGAGAGTAGACTGCTGGAGCTCGCAGCGACCTCTGTCCTATACTTCTTGGTCCACCTCTTCGCCTGCTCGCTCCTCAGCACCGCTCTCGAGACCTCAGTCAAATCCCTGGGCCTGTTCGCTATCTTCTTGATGTTGGGCACATCGTCTTCATGCTGCGGCATACTGGCTATCGCTAGCTGTGGAAGACTGCGACGTCTTCCTACGGCGATCGCGATTAGGCCAGTAGCCGGGCAAGCTCCATCAAGACCGCGTGCACGTCACGACTCGGGCGGTGTGGCTGAATGTGCGCGACAGGCGACTGTAGGGGGTGGGTGGTGTTGGAGAAGGAATGGTGGGCAAATGGAGCGTGGGACAGGCGCTGGCTGGTGTTATGCGGGCGTTTGGTGGTGGAAGTGGAGGTGGGGTGCTTCAGTTGCACCGATGTGGTTTGAGAGGTGGAGCTGATTGGACGATCTGCGCAGGAACATGCACCTTGTTACTGAACAAGAGCCTGAATGCTGCTCGCTCGGCTACTTGAGATGACTATGAAGCTCCGTTCCAGTAAGATCGATGCTTTTTAAACTGTGCTGCGCTCTCTGAAGTTTACAGCCGGCCTGATCTGACGTCTGGAGGGGTGACGTCTGAACAGACTGGATGATGCGGGGCTCCGCATGTGAAGCTGTGCAGAGCATCTTCGAGAGCTTCAGCGAATCAAACATGGAGCGCAAACTTAGTAAACCGGCCGCGGAGAGTTGGCGACAACAACGACACAAATGGCTCACAAGATTTGTGAGTATACGAAGGTGCTCATGTCTATTGTGTCAACCTGCAGGAGGCGCTGAACTTCAACTCGGTGACACAAAAGATAGGTAGTTACCTGGAGTATTTTGTAGAGTGTGCACTTATAGACACGCAACGCACTAAACGGGCGCTCTTTCCTTCTCGACTCATCGCGTCTTCATTTCTGTTCTTGCCTAATATCTTGCGACGAAACAAACACCACACTCGTCTGCTCATCTTGTTCAAAGCGGCTTTCCCAACGCCCTCTTCGCTCTTCATCTATACAGCTTTGGTGTCTCCGCTCTTGAATGCAAAGCCGCTGCCTACAATAAAGGCTCGCCAAGATAATTTTCGCCATGAGTTCTCGATCACACGCCTCTCCATTGTGGCGATGCTCCGAGTCCTCCGAAAGGCTGAGTGCGATAGGCTGAGCTTTACATTTGGGGGCGCTCACACATGCGGCTGAGCTGCTTGTCATAGGGGCTATGCTCCAGCCTCATTGGCAAATCAGGACAGAATACATACATAGTCGCAGCCTTTTCACCACCTCATCTCTCAATCTTCTTCAACTTCTTACACAGTAACCCACCCCATGAACGTAACGACTGGCATCGTAGGCTGGACGTCCGAGCCCGAGGGCCGCGGCACATGGGGCCTTCTCTGGAGCTGTTTCGCAACGATTTTCCTCTGCACTTGGAGTGCGCTGCATCTGAATGTGCCGACGCAGGAGTACAGTGATAGTAGGATTCTTGGACGACGGGTGATTCAAGTCGTTGGCTGCTTGGTGGCGCCAGAATACTACGCCATCGATGCGATCATGCAGTTTGCAGATGCCAGGGCGTTGCAAGCCAGAGTATGTTATGCTCCCAGTAAACTAGAGAGACATCAGACGTGACTGACTCTATTGAAGACCCCGAAGTGGTCGCTGAAAAAGTGCTTCCTCCTTGTGATGAAAGGCTTCATCATCGAGTACGATCTCGACAGCCAAACGCACCGAAATCGACTAGACCCCAAAGCTCTCTACAAGCTCATGGAAGAAGGCACGATTACTTGGCTGGACATTGACGACGCCGAGATTGATGATCGCAGCAAAGCCGACCACCTCGTGAAGCTACTGGCTCTGACACAGATCCTCTGGTTCGTAACACAGATCATCGGTCGGCTAGTGCAGAAACTGGCCATAACTACCTTGGAGCTTTTCACGTTAGGCATAGTCACTTGGGCCGTGATTATCTACGGCGTGTATTGGGAAAAGCCATTCGATATTCGGCACCCGGTAGTTGTTCGTGTGAAAGTAAAGCAAGACTTCACTGCCCGCGAGAACGTGTTGAGACGAGTACCGGTAGCGGACTATGGCGCTGGGCCAGGTATAGCTCACGAGAGGATGTACGTGCTTATTTGCGCCGTTGTGTCTCTGGCTTTTTCCGCTCTGCATGTGGCAGCCTGGAAGTTCCATTTCTCGACTCTCACGGAACTGTGGCTATGGCGGACGAATAGCATACTGTGCACAGTAGCTCCGCTACTGCTGGCACTACTGTTTTGTCTCCTTCCCGAGCCCCAGGACGTCCCTGACATCAACAGCAAACATTGGTGGTTTCCGGGACTGCTAGCTGTTCTTTATACTATTGGCAGACTATACATGTTCGTGGAGATGTTCGCTGGTCTTAGAGCAGCACCAGCCAGCGTATATCAGACGCCACAGTGGTCTCAATATTTTCCTTCGATTGGATAGTGGATACACAACTCAATCTTATGTTCTGTTACACCATTTGTGCAAGTGGGCTCTTATGCTCGGCGATCAATCCTTCTTCCCCATCATCTTCCTCAGCTCAGCATCGTTCTCACTGCGCTCAATCGGCACCACAGGAGCCTGCTCCTCCTTCCCTGCCTTCTTCTTGCCCTTCATATCGCTCAAGAGCGCCTGCTTGAACGTCCCTCTATCGTCGTCCAGCCTCTCCATTGTTCCATGTCGCCGCATGCTCTCCTTGTGCCAACTTATTTGCCCGCCGTCTGCTTCGCGGTGTTTCTGGGCGTTGAGCTTTGCGGCGCGGATGGAGGTACGGGCGTAGACGAAGAGGAGCCCAGCCATTGTCACGGCAGCGAGCGGGGCCATGATAGTCTATGCGGTGAGGTTAGCATGGTGAGGTGAGTTGTGCGGATGGAGGGACGTACGCGGCCATTGATGATGCCTCTTGATCGGGAGAGACGGCCTGCGGTAGGTGAAGATGTGGGTTTGGAGGTTTCCGATATGCCGTCTGGGCCTTTCGGCATGGAGAGTCGTCCACCCATACTGAAGCCTCAATCGCTAGGACTGCGTGCTGAACACTTTCAGAGTGTCGTGTGACTAGTGGCTTCACTTGGGCAGCCAATGATTGGGAGAATTCGGCTCATCAGTAGGCATGCTGGACTTGTCAGCTACTATACACACTGTACAAGTTGTAATCGCCAAAGATGGACAGCGATTACTCACAAGCTTGGAATGTTTGGTGTTGGAGCATGAGATGGTCTAATATCAATGAGGTAATGCCCGCGGCGGTTTACCAAAGCGGCAAGGCGCAAGGCACGGGCTGACCGAGCTCGAGCAGTCGCGCTAAGTCATCCCACCATGTTCGTCATCTGGCATCGCAGATTAGAAAAGTTCGATGAAACTCAAATCGAAATCCGCTGTTTGAGGATCAACGCGTCGAGTTGATTACTTCGTCACGGGGCTCAGTCTGTCGTCCACGGCGTCCGGTACCACTCTGTCTGCCCTCTTCCTGCAGTGTGCTGCACAAAGCCCTACGATCTGGATTACTAAGGTCCAGTCCGCTCCATTGACCATTACATTCTAGCCCCTGCGTCATTGCATAAGTAGAAGCGATACCCCGCTGTGTTCTCTACATGCACAGAGCACTTGCTTGTAGAACACGAGCTCTGTCAACGAGTCTCTATAAGATTACCCCTCCATCCGCGGGACACAGCTTCACCACGCGTTCCCACTTCACACCTACCTCCAACACAACCGTGGCGTCTTCGCGATTATCGAACCTCTCATCTCACTTCTCCACATCTAGCCCTGCCATGTCTTCAGAGACGAAGGAGTGCGACTACTTGGTGCTAGGCATCGGCAGTGGTGGCATCGCCTCCGCTCGACGAGCAGCCAAACACGGCGCCAAAGTCATTGCGGTCGAATCGAGCAGATATGGTGGTACTTGTGTGAACGTCGGGTGTGTGCCAAAGAAGGTCACATGGAATGCGGCGGCCATCGCAGAGACCTTCACGGACGCAAAGGCATACGGCTTCAAAGTCGGTGAGACACCAGAATTCGACTGGCCGTACTTCAAGAAGAAGCGAGACGCATACGTCAAGCGCCTGAATGGCATCTACGAGAACAACCTGAACAAGGATGAGATCCGACATCTGCGCGGGAGGGCGAAGTTTGTGGGAAAAAATGAGGTCGAGGTAGCACTCTCGGAAGGAGGTACACAGCGCGTCAAGGCGAAGCACATCCTCATTGCAACTGGTGGCCGACCAAAGCTACCCGAGATTCCTGGAAAGGAACTTTGTATCAGCAGCGACGGCTTCTTCGATCTCGAGAAGCAGCCCAAGAGCATTGCGACAAGTGGCGCTGGATACATCGGTGTTGAGATGACTGGCATGCTCCACGCTCTTGGCACAAAGACACACTTCTTCATCCGTGGCGACAGGCTCCTCCGCACCTTCGACCCCATGATCCAGGACTCTGTTACCAAAGAGTACGAGCGCCAAGGCATCAACCTATACAAGGGCTCTCAGATCACCAAAGTCGAAGACATCGGCAACGGCATGAAGCGCGTGACCTACCAAGAGACCAAGACCAAGAAGGAATCTACCGTCGAAGTCGAAGAAGTTCTCTTCGCGACCGGCCGCGTCCCGGAGATCGAGGACCTCCACATCAAGGATTTCGACATCAAGCTCAACGACAAGAACCACATCGTGACCGACGAGTACCAGAACACAAACCTTTCCAACATCTACGCCATCGGCGACGTCTGCGACCGCGGCTTCGAACTCACGCCCGTTGCCATCGCTGCTGGCCGCCGCCTGTCCGACCGCCTCTTCGGCGGCAAGCCCGACGCACACCTCGAATACTCCAACATCCCCTCCGTTGTCTTTGCACACCCCGAGATCGGCTCCGTTGGCCTCACCGAGCCCGAAGCACGCGAGAAGTACGGTGACAAGGTCAAGGTGTACAAGACGGAGTTCACGGGCATGTACTATGCCATGATGGACCCTGAGGAGAAGGGACCGACAGCGTACAAGATCGTGTGCCTGGGCGAGGAGGAGAAGGTGATTGGACTGCATATACTGGGCCAGGGAAGCAGTGAGATTCTGCAAGGGTTTGGCGTGGCGATCAAGATGGGCGCGACGAAGAAGGACTTTGATAATTGTGTGGCCATTCACCCCGTCTCGGCTGAGGAGTTGGTATGTATTCAGTGTGTTGCGCTTTTGAGTATGAGAAATGCTAACGGTGTGTAGGTTACCATGACTTGAGCGTATAATTCTATAGTGAATGACGTAGAAGTTGGTCTGTAGTATGCAAGTACGTCTAAAGATCTGGATCGGTGCCCCCAGCATCACATCTTTGCGCACGCTCTCTAGTCTTTCGACACTTTGTCTTTGCCATGCTACAGGAGGTTTTGCACCACTCCAACTCATCCTAGCCTCAACCTCGACTATCAGCAATCAACTAAAAACAAAGGGTGTGATGGCCTTAGGCCAGCACGTACATGGGTAAGTGTTACCGTGAGTCTAGTTTCTTGCTATTGGAGTATAGCATGCTCGCGAAGACGAGGATCAGAAAGTTGCTTACTTTCATTCGCCTCCGCTCAGGTCCTATGTCGTGTATGTATGGGCTTCAGAACAGATTATTGGGCTTGTTAATACTCTCGGCACAATACACGATGCAGCAAACAATGCGACCATCATTCATCATGACATTGAGCTGGATAACATTCTCGTTGCTTTCGCTACGGATGACCACATGCTCAAAACTGTAGATTGGGGCAGTACTTTCAGGCACGCAAATTATGATGTCTTGTCCGAGAGCTATCGCACCCCACTGTTGGGCCAGCAACCATTCGCGGGTGGAAAGGCAACTCATTCGCCCACACTCCTTACTCCATCCCCTCTACGCATCTCTGTCTTGCTTCATTTACGTGCCCTTCGGCTTCTTGCACATCGCCAGTTCATCCTACATTCATCACTATCGTAAGCGTTAGTCCCATACAACATTCCACATGAACCTACCTCAGACAACTCCTCGCAGCCATCCGGCCTCTCAATGTACCACTTTTTCTCCGCGCTTTTGAACTACATGCTGCGTCAGCTAGTGCGAACAACTTGACAGTCGCAACTCTCTGTCCGCACATTGACTTTGAAGTTATCTTAGGTAGCGCCTTTCGGCGTGTACTTTTCTCGGCACTTGGCTTGGAGCTTTGTCTTGGAGAGGTAACGACCAGAGATTTCTTGGATGAGCATTTCACGGAGGTGAACAGGGTGGGTGAGAGTTTGCTTGGGAAATGGGTCACTTTGCGTTGGACATTATATGATCATTGTGTGGTGAGTGTATAGAGACCCCTCAATTGGCGCGACATTACACGGTTGAGTCCGTGGGCTCGTTACATTGGGGGACGAGATGCGGGCTACCGGAGAGGTATGTGATGGATGGTATCGATTGGTAAATGTGGTTGCGCTGAACGCCACGGAGTCGCACCGCGATATATCTTGATCGTTGGAAGAACATTGTGCAAGGCCCTGAAAAATAGGCTCTTCAGCAAGCAGAGAATAGACAGATGAGAAACGTATGTTCTCCAATGTATGGCTTGGAATCTCGAGTGTTCTCAGCCTCGCACGACTTTTGCGCATGACGTTCTTCCGGCGAGGTCGAGTATGCTGTGGAACAGTGCTCAGCCACTTACACAATCACATAGCCTCGACCTTCCCTGTAAGTCAGTTCAGCTCCAATCCGTTCTCTCTTCTCAACCACAAAGAGATGAATAGTACAAAGGTCTTTCAGCAGCTTCTGCAGATCGACCGGTCATGTGTTTCTAACCGAACGCACCGCGCCCCTCGTCTTCGAGAAAGAACTTAGCCAGTCAAAGCTTGAAGTGCGCTGTTTGACGGCGGAAGAGGTCTCACAGTATCAGCTAGGTGCTACGCAGAGGAGCTTCGCGACTTCGTTGCAGCAGTCTGTCGCTGCTAGCCTTACTGAAGAAGGCACGACTGCCCAGGAGCATATCCGTGTCGGCGACCAACATGCAGCACAACGTTTACAGATAGTTGATATTGACCTGAAGAAGCTACGACCGCTTATCCGTGTATGTTACATACCAAGGTGTAACATGAAGAAGTACTGATCGATCGTAGACTACGCAAGCTAATCAGAGGGTTTTGTAAGCTTTCGCACCATGTATTGCCCCATGTACTGTTGCTGAACAACCTCAGCTACCTCCGCCAGGACGACTCCTTCAGCCGTCTCAATATCACTAAGGAAACTTTCAAGACACTCGTGTACGAATGCGGAATATTCGCCGAATTCGCCGAATACGTCGTCGACTTCCGATGGAAGATGAAGGAGTCTGAGGTCGGCCCACCACCAATCCGCTTCAGGTTATTTGACCAGCCACACCCAGCTTATGATACGTTCCCTTCAGGTATCGATGTTTCGAGGTCTCAGGTATACATAGAATGCGCTTACGGTGTTCGGCACGCCGAGTTTACGAACCGGCCCGCGGAAGACGATGATGACGAAAAGCCGCCACCCTTTTCGCTGCGGCAGTTATCTGTCTACCAGAAATACGTGCCAAAGTCGAACGCACCATGCTCAACTTGGGTTCTCGTTGGCCAGTCTCAGAGGACTGAAAAGTGCCTGGATCAATACGTGAACGGTGATGATCAAGTCATGGGTGCTCATCCTTTCGAACTTCACATCATCTTTCTCGATGCAGCTATCGCATCATGGCGACCGTATCTTGCTCATCTTCTGGAGGAAGAAAGTCAAGTGGTAAGTCTTACTTTGAAGTAGCTGAGGAGCTGGCGTTGATCTTCATTGGCGTAGTCCGACAGAGCGGTTGCCATGATGATTGGCAAAGAGGATGATCCTGATCGCTTCATCACCGTTGATATGGATGATTATCAACGATTGAAGGACATTGAGGATCGCATTTCAGATGCTGTGCTATGTTTGGACTCGACTCTTGATACGCTCAAGACATTCCTGGAGATGCACGGCGCATATTTTGCAGCACAGAATACTCCCGACTCCGAGAAATATGAGCACATTCGTAATGCGAGTACAGTAGATACCGTGCGTTTCGTGTTGCAAGAGAAGCAGAGGGAAGTTGCGTTTGCACGGAAGAAAGCGTGTCGCGGTCTACGTACAGCTTGCTCGGTCCGATAGTACTCGGGACTATGGGAACAGAGTTTCACCATAACCTTGCTGACTTCCGGACATTCCGGTAGATATATCAACACGTAGACTCACTCAATTCAACTTCAGTGTTCCTTTCAATTCTGCTGCCCAATCGCCTATTTCGCGAACCGTAACAAAGCGAAAGCGATGTCAGCAAAAGCACAAAACACTCGATCACTGGTTGGTGCATCATTCATTCATGCTAGAGCCTTCATTGACGAGCTCCATTTCATGAATCTCTTCGTTACTAGAGCGCCAAACAGGTTTCAATCTCGACCAGCAAATGACGGCGGTGCAAAATCTTGAAAAAGAGGCATACGAGGAGAACGCAATCATGGGGCAGCTCGCAGAGAAGAGTAGTCGCGACTCGTCGAGCGTCAGAGTCCTCACCATCATCACCCTTGTGTACTTACCCTGCACGATAGTTTCGATGAATACATCTCTACCGTCCTAGTTTTAGACTCTAACTGACCCTTCATAAAGCTTCTACTCTACGCAGTTCGTAAAGCAAAAAGACCAACCTGACGGTGGCCATAGCCTTGAGTACATGGAAAACGCGTGGATGTTCGTCGCTGTGTCCGGACCACTAACCATGCTCACTATCATCATTTGGTACGCCTGGACACACTTCCAGAAGATTGTGGACATGGTCATGTGGAAGAGAGAGAGGCAGGCCAGAGGCTTCACGGAGTGTGTGGAAATGCTATTTTTGCTGCGCAAGATACGTGAATTGCCGCGCTGAATGAGCCATAAGCGAAAAGAAGGCATTCGGGAGATTGCAATTCGCGTTCATACCCGTCAAACTCCAGGCAGGAGTCTTTGACCGCGAAACACCCACTCCTTTCAAGGTTCCAATCGATGGCTCCCTCACAAGAGGTCAACTGGGCAGTGGTACTTCAGGTGAGGTCTTCAGCATTGTTGCCTTCCCGTCTGAGTTCAGATACTTCGAGCAGCCACCCAAAGGGTTCGCAATCAAGCGCATCGCCGAGACTGATGAGGTTGATCGTGAAATACGTGTCTTGACTCAGCTCAACAAGATACCACCAAACAATCGCCAGGCCATTGCCCTGGCGCCTATTTACACAGGCTTTCGACGAGGCACAGTTACATACCTGGTAGGAGCACTAGCCGACATGGACTTGGACCGATTCATGAAAGAGAATCCCAACCCCAGTTCGATGAACATTCAGCGCAAACTGATTCTATTGCAGCTTCGTGGGTTAGCACAAGCCTTGAATATCTGTCACACAAAACTTGATGGCTACAGCATCTACAACCACGATCTCAAACCCGAGAACATACTCGTCTTCAAGGACCCGGCGAAGAAACAGACGACGCTCAAGATCACCGACTGGGGCAGCGCTGATGCAAAGCCTTTCAACCACAGTGGCGGCGGTGCAAGTCCTAGATCGCAATGCGGAGTGAACCCACCGTATACAGCGCCCAAGTGCAGACACGATGCGCCAACGTCACGACGCCACGATATCTGGTCGCTTGGTTGTATCTTTGCTGAGATACTGATCTGGTATACCAAAGTATGGTCGGCGCTCGAGAAGTTTCGCGTTGATCGAGAAGCCGAGAACGATGAGGATTGGTGTATGAATCCTGGGAGTGTTCTCGTCGGCACTGTGCGTCAGGCTCTGGCCAACCTGGAGACCGCGGGCTGGCATCCGCAAGTATCTCTCATTAAATGGATGCTGAGCTTCCAGGAGGCTAGTAGGCCCACAGCTAACCAGGTTGCTTCACATGCTGCTTTGCGTTGAGTATGAGCGAATGACCAATGGCGGAAAGGGGTGTTTTCTCATGGAGGAACACAAGAAGCGCAAGTTATGGTATTTCTCAGGGTTTCATTTGTATGCGTCGCATTTGTTTTTGTTTTGGGTTTCGCGTCATTTTGAGTTGGTCCTTTGTGTCCATTTTTGCGTTGGTCCTTTTAGTTGCCTCTTTGTCACTTCCGCGGTCCGTTTTTGAGCTTTCTGCGTTACTTCATACTTTCCTTCAGTCCTGTTTTCGCGTGTTGGGTCTTGCGTCAGATTGCTTTTGTCTGGTTTTGCGTCTCATGCTGGTTTTTTGTCGCTACATTTCTTTGGGCTGTACGTTCTCAGTCATAGTCAGTTCGGTCATTGCATTTCTTCGTTTTCATACCTCTCTTCAATGTTACAAGGTAAATGTGACTGATCATTAGCTTCGCCTAATGGTAATTACTGAGGGCTTGGGCGTGCAAGCTGTTGCATCATGTTGTGAAGTCCCTGGACCTAGCCACTGGCCGGCAGATGGCTCAGCCATCTTGTATGTCCATCGCAAAGTGTGAGTCGACTTGTTGAAACTCATCAGCCGCGATTGAACGCATGATGCACGTCGAAGAGATCTTGTTTTTTGGTGGCAGTAGCTCTCCGCTCCACCATCCAGGTGCAATGAGGAGAACTCGAAACTGCCTTCGATGCAGGTGCTGCTTCGTTGCGCCACAAAATTGTCAACCTGTTCAAATGTTTCTAAAATCGAAGAATTTGACAGGCAAAGTGTTGATCTGAGCGTTCTCACTCGCTTCACTTGCCTCCACACATGCTTCATTTAACACACGCCCATCGATACGCATGTCTGATGTCCTCGTGGTCATGTACGATAGCAACCGGTGGTCTCGGTTGTGAGGGCAAGTATGTTGCAGTCCTTTTGCTTTTGTCTTCTTCCGCCAATGAATGAAGCTTCGATGACCCACCCACATTCGTGGATCAATCCGGGGTGCAGGTGCTACTAGCTGGTCTGCGAAGCGAGGGCTGCAAGAATGGTGCTTTTGCCGGTGCATAATGGTCGGACGTCAGGTGAGACTGAGGTAAACGAAGGGACACGTAAGGTGACGCCTGAATGACAATAGGATCACTGAGTTATCGACAGCAATGGCCAATGTAGTGATTGCGGCGTTTCGGAGAGGATGGGGCACAGCCTTGAAGAAATGCCGACCTTTAGGCGGACGGTGTTTCACTAGGCCAATTCGAGCCATGGCATGATCTTTAGTGGATCGGGGAGCCCAAGCTTTTGCCGGGCATTAACAAGCATCGCCAAGTTGTAAACAGTGGTACAGGAACAATCTATCGGCGTCTTCGCTTCCATAAATCAAATGTATGAAATTGAGGCATCGTCTGAGACCTAGGTAGCTCATGAGCTCGACGGAGAAGACGATGCCTAACTGTTTTTTGGGGTCACGAGTTCCTCACAAATCTCGCCTTTCGACGACACCAATGTCCGCGCACAAATGGCAATTTATGCTCCACCTAGTTCGAGCTCGATGCGAACACAAACCATCCAGCTTGCATCGAAGCGGCTGCAAAGAGCCGTGGATGTTTTGAATTGTTTGACCGACGGTAAGTGCTCAGTGCTCGGTACTCTACAATGTTCTCCGCAATTCATCTACATGCCGGATGTATCCCCACAAGTAAGGAGATTTGCCTGGCGTCGGCCTGAACAAGACCCCGGCAGAAGTCCAGATCTGATCTGCTTCGTATTTTCTCCGACTAATTAGCAAGTTTCCACCAATCTTGGCCATTGTCTCAAGGGTTTCGAAACACAAGCAATTGTACCAAGGACCGATATGCACGCCGCGACCTTCTACGCAGTGTTCAAGCCCTTGACATATATAAGGTAGAGGCTTGTTGCACTTCAACGAACACCACCAAGCTTCACCAAGACTTCATTCCCTTCACACCATTCCTTCGCTTAACACGATCTTCAAATTCACTTCTCAAAATGGTTGCATTCACCCCAATAGTCCTTGCGCTCTCCGCGGCCGTCAGCACTCTTGCTGCTCCAGCTGCTGATCCCGTTGCGGCTGCCGATGCTCCCGACTTCGAACTGAACGCCAACAGCCTCGCTCGTCGTCAAGACTACAACCAGAACTACAAAACTTCCGGCAACGTGAACTTCCAGCCCACGAACAACGGTTACTCCGTTCAGTTCAGCAACGCTGGTGACTTTGTCGTCGGCAAAGGATGGAAGACTGGTACCAACAGGTAAGCTCATTGTGATCCACTCCTACTGGATGTACTTGCTGACTCGTCATTCAGGAAGATCAAGTTCAGCGGCTCCACTTCCGCCCAGGCCGGCACCGTTCTAGTATCTGTCTACGGCTGGACCAAGAACCCGCTCGTTGAGTACTACGTTCAGGAGTACACCAGCAACGGTGCTGGCTCTGCCCAGGGCCAGAAGATGGGCACTGTCACCTGCGACGGCTCCGTCTACGACATCTGGAAGCACACCCAGACCAACCAGCCTTCCATCGTTGGCACTGCCACCTTCCCGCAGTACATTTCGAACAGGCAGAGCAAGAGGGCCGGCAGCGGTACCGTCACCACCCAATGCCACTTCGACGCCTGGAAGAAATATGGTATGAACCTCGGTCAGCACAACTACCAGACACTCTCCACTGAGGGCTGGGGCAATGCTGCAGGCAACTCCAAGTACACTGTCTCCAGCGGTTAAGTGTCTGGGTGGCAATGAGACCAATCAGCGAGTCGGTCATGGACAAGTGCTGGATGTAACCCAACATCATATTCTCTTCTCTTTCTTCGTAGACCTGCGGTCTCATCATTGAAATCATCAATGCTTTGTATATATCGATAACCTTCTACCAAATTCATATGTTTCGCTCGCGAAGATATGTGACTCGCGTCCGTATTCATTCCATGCTGGGCGTCCAATGATGCAGAACCGTAGCACCTGACTGTTTCCTCACGAGTTCCGCGCTTGACAGTATACTAAAGAGCTTCGAAGAGCTTCTGGAAGGAAGCATCATGGCAAACATGAGCGAACTTTGCTGAGGTGAAGCAAACACCAAGAAAGGTATAAGAGCACCGTGGAGCGAGGTTCCTTATGGTTTCTATACGCTTGCGACAACTTGACACATCTTTTGACATATCCGACAAAGGCACAATCGAGCAGCTGCTATCCTCGGCAGGTCTATGTGAAGGCGTATTCGATCAGTCATTTGCGACCTTCCTACCCTCCGTTATCGTACAAGGCGATGCACTTGGCAAAGGCGTTTCAAGCTGTGTTCATCGAGTTTTGATACGCGGGAAGGCTGTTCAGTCAGCGAGTCGAGACGAACTGGATTGCGAAGATGGATTGAGTGGTGATTTCGCAATGAAGTGCATCCATAAAGTGGAAGACGCTCAACGTGAGCAGCTGTTCCTGGAAGGGCTGCACGGCAACAGGATTCAGCACAACAACCTCCTCATGACATACTGTGGCTTTAGCGTTGGCGAAAAATACTACACCATATCTGACCGGGCCAACATGGACTTGAAAGAGCTCTTCACCAAAGTCAACGCCAGCCAGATAGGAGTTGACGCTCGATGGGTCCGGGAGCAGTTCCATGACCTGGCGGACGCCCTGCGATGCATCCATGACTTTAATCCCGGCTCACAAACCGCGTGTCTTAATGATATTAAGCCTGCGAATTTACTCATCTTCGGGGACCGGAGACCTACGCTCAAGTTCACGGACTGGGGCCATACGACTATCAGTGATAAGCCGAGACGAGGCAGCGGAGTCAATTTCATGTTGGGCGATGCATCATATCAGCCACCGGAGTGCTGTGAAGTGCTGACGTCGCGGCAGTACGACATCTGGTCCCTGGGCTGCGTGTTTATCGAACTGCTGGTCTGGTTCGATAAAGGTACGCGCGGATATCAGCAATTCTTTGATGCGAGAGGTCGATTACACGCCCTACATGATATTCAGGCAAATGCATTCTATCATGACGGCAAAATCGAGGGGTCTGTGATGAGGGAGCTGATGGATCTAGAAAGTGGCTCCGGCTGCTGGGCCGATATAGTCGGCGTGATCAGAGACATGCTCAAGATCAAGCCGAAAGAGCGGCCTACGGCTGAATACATAGGTAATATTGGACTTTGCGTGAGTTGCGCCCAGTGTATGCTGCAGTGAGAATATAACGGCGGTCATATGTCAGAAACCGATTTTCACGTTCATTTCAAAGAAGGGTAATTCTCACTGCACGCCCGTCTAAATGTTGCGCACAAAACCAATCTCGAAGTTTGTACACGTGTACGCAAAGTACATGGCGTATTTTATACTCTCCAAAGCTCTTGAGGATGTCTTCGTCTCATGACCCTACCAGATTCACCGCAGCTCAGTCACACACTTGTGACTTCCGTGACCTTTTCTGCTTACTGCCATATAATCATCCGGTGCCACTTGTCATGTGCACAAGCGCAAATCGACAGCAAGTATCTGTTTCTGGTTGCTTTCCTCTGAACTAAACATATGAATTCATCAATCTCGATAATGATCGTTTCCAATCACCACGACATGGCTTTCCACCTCCAAGATGGGCTGTCTCTCAACGAGATGTTCGATGCGATAAGGATGTACTTGAACGACAAGAAAGGTGTCCTCAATTTCGACGGCACGACATACCAATACGTCCCAAACGACGCCATTGACAACGTTGCCATCTTGGAGAACATCAAGAACATCCTTCATGCTGACACTTCTCTCGACACAACGACACCCTACAATCCTGCTGGAGATGCAACCGCTCTCGGAATTCAGAGATGGGCGAGAGCACTCTTCGCCATCGCAATCAAATCCATAATGCCCAGAACCATGCTCTTCTTCCTTGAAGTGACGGATCGCGGCTTCACGGATGTGAACCTTCCACTCACTGCCAGTGCACACAGGGTAGTTCCGCCCTGTTTCTACACCGACTACGACAAGCTCTTCCAGCCTGCGATGCAGGGGATATTCGCGCCTTCATTCGTTAGCTTGAAGAGCGAGCAACGAGTGCATCAAGTGTCAAGTATTCCTCTTATTTCGATACAGTCAGCAACGGACGGTGAGGGAGAGCCGGAGTTCGATGTCACGTTTCATCCATCTCATCTTGTTGGTGTTCATACCAAGGATTCAAAGTGTGAGATGATGATTTTTACTTCAGTGAGCAACGCGATATTGTTTAGGAGGAAAATGGTCTTTCGCTTTGCGTTCTGGTGCGAGGAGAAGTATTACATCGTATTCTGAGATTGTGGTCGAAAAATGTCCTTGCGTATGGTTGGCTCTATGAGAAAGGAACTTTAAGCCCACGGTAATCTCGCGATATCGCAAGGTCGTCTGTCGACAAATGGGTAGCATGTACCTATCAGATATGAAGGAGATACTTCACGCTCTTGGCTCCCGATGAATAAGACGGCTGTAATTCACGTCAGGTTCAGTCAGTGTTGGTGTAGGACAGGAAAAGAGCGAGATGGTGAAATTCTATTCAGGATCTTCTGACAGCTCCCTTGACGTGAACAGAGATGTACTGCCACTCATTTCTCACCAGTCTCTTGAACGGAGCTGCGTTCCACCATTGCCGAGGCTATCAGCGTGAGTTCACATGTCGCTACTCATTCCCCAAGTTGCAGTTGGGAGCACGGCCCACGGCACAACGTGCGGCCAAGCATCACACGCTCGCTTGTGGTGGTGATCGGGTTCGTGATCGGCTGGAGGCGTACGGGCGATCATCCACGTCAGATCGTTGCCTCAACAAGCAATACTGTATCCCGACCTCATGCGCCCGCAGTAGTATGCTCGCAATAAAGGTACGAGCGTGTCACCACACTGCGACACATGCACGTGGACTGAGTGGCTGACGTCGAGCTTTCGGGCACCCCACGACCCACGATCCGCGAACCAAGACGTCAAGACAACGTGGGATCCAGAGTTTGCTCACCCAAGCAAATGCCTGCAGAAATCCCCTGTCGGAACCACCGAGATGGAGATGTCAGATCGATGGTACCTAGAGCGGCGCATCGTACCGTGGCTCGCTACAAGATCCGGCATCACGTCAACCAAGATTCATGCTGCCGACATGTTCCACGGCGGTTCCTCACTACGGGAGGCTCGTCAGTCCTCCCAGACTCTTGCTACCCCGCTCTGTGAAGTCGCGCGACGGTGTTGACGTTCTCTAGTTGCGCCTGAGGGCGACTTAGGCCTGCAGCGACGACGCGTGGACAAGGCAAAATGACAAAGGTCAGCATTACTCAAAGACTCTTCCTTGGCCTCGAAGCGAACAAGGAAAACTCTTCGCTGGGCAACAGAGTAGTCTCACCTCGATTATGAGCAACGATAGGCTGAGAGGGATAGGTATCGATAAGTGGGCAGGGCAGAACTCTAGCTACCGCGCGGAACTCAGCCGCCGGCGTGCCGCCCAGTTAAAAAACGACCAACTTGCATGAAGGTCCACAATTCATCTCCAGTGCAGCTGCAGTGTCGCTGAATGCCATCATCGAGAAACACTTGAAAAGTCCAGAAGCAGTGGAGTTGCGGCGTGCGAGCAAAGTGACGACTCAGCATGAGACGGCCGGCAAAGCATCCGCTCAGAGATGTCACCTTGACGCTCAGCGACCGGCTCCACGTCGCAGAGCGGCGTACGGCAGGTTTTTGCAGTCGCTGCCAGCGGTGGAGCGAGCTGAGCCAATCGTGCAAACCGTAGAGCGCAGATTTTTGAGTGACCCAGGCGTCCCACGTCTCCATGCACTGTGAATGGGCAGCCAGCTTTTGCGACGACAGGTCTGGATTTTGCGCATCACTCATCCAGAATTGCGACTCGGCAGAGAGACACGTGTGCGGCGTTCGGAGAATCAGCGATGCTGCTGTCTTGCGACAATTTGCGGCGATGGCACGGTGAGGCGCAGACAGCGTGTTTCCAGCATGTTTCCTTTGCCGTCGCTCAGCTCCTGGCGGAAGCCAAGGTTTGTACCTGACGATCACTGCATGACTGAGAGCCCATTCGCTGGTGTTGCAGCGGCCTTTACCCCTTGCGGAAGAGTGAAACAGCGCAAGCTGTGCTCTTTTTGCGATCTCTGCCCAATCTTAGCTGGAAACGAGCGCACTGTCAGCGGCGCAGGAAACAATAGAGTCGAGTATGAAGTTTGCTTTTGGAGGTGGCTTCCATTTCATCAGGTCGGACGTGGGCGACAGGTGCCAGGAAGTCACGCTTCCAGGGCACAAAGTGACATGTGAATGGAACACTTTGTTGAGGGCGCCATGGCTCGCTGTCCCACTCACAATGCCGGCCCGGACGTCGTGGAAAACTGGCTGCCACGTTCGCCGCATGTGAATTAGTGTCTCTCTGCGGTGGAGGATGCGAGGAGTGCACGGCCCGCTTACAAGGGGCTGGCCGCTAAGGACGCCGGCGTCCTCTCTTTCAAGTCCCCATTGTTCTTCCACCGTTCAACCCACTTCTCTTGTTCCCTTGTTCCCTTATATAACCACTGCACCGCATCACCTGTCCACTCTTTACAGGCTTGACGTCTTGCAGTTGCTCACTTTCATTCATTCACCCAGAGATCTAGCATCTCTCACTGTCATTTCTGACACCCACAGTCCCTCTAGACACTCAGCGAAACAACTCATTGAACTGCTAGCCAGCTTCAGCCATTCCCTGATACCATTCAATCACAGCTTTACCAGCACTACGACTTTGCCGAATAGCACCAACTCCGCTACCCAGCAAACCAACTTACCAAACAAACAACAGCCAAAATGAAGACATCTGCCATTCTCGCTTCCGCGCTTCTCAGCGCATGCGCCATTGCTGCGCCCTTTGACAGGCGTGCTCTTGTTTACAAGACCGAGGTCGTCACCGAGACCGTCGTCGTCTACACGACTGTCTACGACGACGACGTCGTTGCTAAAGCCACCACGACACCTGCCGGCTACTTCTACGAGCAGCCCAAGGTCTCCTCGAAGGAATCAGCGCCTCCTGCTGCGCCTGCGTCCAGCGCTTATGTTGCGCCTCCTCAAGCACCCGCGCCAACTCCTACCCCAGCCCCCAAGCCAGCTGAGCAGCCAAAGCCAGTTGAACAACCAAAGCCCGTTGAACAGCCGAAGCCAGTCGAACAGCCGAAGCCAGTCGAACAGCCGAAGCCAGTCGAACAGCCAAAGCCGGTCGAGCAACCAAAGCCCGTTGAACAGCCCAAGCCTGTTGAGCAACCCAAGCCTGTCGAACAGCCCAAGCCAATAGAGACCCCTCAACCCGCCCCAGCTCCAGCACCCGCCCCAGCTCCCGCACCTTCAACTGGTGGCGGCGGCAACGGCCAGTACTCTGGCGACATCACCATCTACGAGCCCAACGGCGGATCCGGCGCATGCGGCACCTCGCTCTCCAACTCAGACTTCGTGGCTGCCATCTCCAAGGACGCCTGGGGCGCGTCGACCTACGACGTGATGACGGGCGCAGCGACCAACAAGTGGTGCAATAAGCAAGCGACCATGTACTACAAGGGCAACAGCGTGACCGTGACCATCATGGATATGTGCCCCGGCTGTGCAGGCATGGACATGGATCTCTCGCCCGCCGCATGGGAGAAGCTCACCGGCTCCACCGAGAAGACGCGCTACAAGGCTACTTGGTCCCCCGCGTAAGCGCTTTCAGAGCACTACCTCACGCAACTCTACATCTACGCAAAGAACTCGGACCCACTACAGCCCGGCAACCCTTTGCGCAGCACGACACCGATATACCCACAGCTAGCGCAGGCTGGTCAGCGCTTTGCATGACACGTTACGACTGGAGTCACATCATCATTCTTGAGGTTTTTGTCTTGGTTCGCCGCTGTCATCTACCACCGTTTGATCTTCTTGTCACTCTTTTATCGCGTTAGCTACTGTAGCTGCGCGACTTCTTTTGATTTTTTCTTCGTGTACGACTCTAGGGATGGGTGCATGGGATGCGGTTCTTCTTTTGGGATACCCATTGCATTCTGGAGTCTTTGAGTGGAAAGATTGTGCCTACCGATTGGAAAATACAAACATGGTTCAATGAACATTACTTTATTGCTGTGACTTGCCCTTTATTTGTTTGTGATGTTCGAATTCGAGCGATCCGAGTAGGCTCATTACAATACGACGCTGAAAGTTCACGCTCATTCCAGCAAATTGCGATAGTCATGGCAGCCCCTTTAGCGTGGCTGTGCAATCCGCACGTTCACCCAGCAGCCCAGCGAGGAATGCTAAATCCACTTCGACTTCACACGCGCCATGATTGTTCCAGACCGCACGACATCAATGAAAACCCATGAACAAAGCAAAACCTTGCGTTATGGCTGTGCGAAGTCCGAATGAATAAAGGTCTGGGATTCGAGATACACCTTCGTTTATTCCGTGACGCTGGTATGAATTTACTGTTGTTCTGACTAGCTGGGCCTGAATGCGTACAGGGTAGTGTATGCGGCGTGAGTGTTGGGAAGACCATGTATGCGAAGTCAGTGTTGAGAAGAACCGTGAACTGTGTACTGTGTGTGTGGGACTAAGCTTCTAGAGATAGTCTCTTTACTTAAGTAAAGACTTATTCTAGAGTAGGTAACCTTAGGTAAATTCCTAATCTCGTGTCTGAAGGGTATAGAACGCAATCAGTCTCAATCGTCCGCTTGCATCGCCATGCCACTGGAGCCAAATCTATGAGGCCGTCCTCTTGACGCGCTCTCGTCATCCACACATGTCCTTCGTATATGTACAATCTTCCCACCACATATCCTCACCCAACCTCCCACCCACTCAAGCCCACATACTCGCACCCCCACTCTCAATCGCCTCCATCTCATCCGCACTCCACCTCAACCGCTGAAACCTCGCCGGCAACTCGCTTCGATCAAAGTACTCGCCCTTCTCCGCCTCAACGCGCCCAAGCGACGAGCCCGGTGCGCCGCCAACATGGCCGCCGACTATGGAGGAGTAGTTGCTGCGCTGGCCAGGGTTGAGCGGGCCGTGCTGCTGGGCCTTCTTGCGGTAGGAGGCGAAGGAGTCGGGGAGGGCGTGGGTGGGGGACGCGGGGTGGGCTTGGGGCGTGTGGTCGACTTCTGTGGGTGGGTGTTAGATGGGGAAGGTGGGAAGGTGGGTTGGTAGGGACGTACGGGATGGAACGCTGCGCTTGCCGAGGAAGCGGATCATGGGCTGGCGGCCGGCTTGGAGTATCTTGGTTGCATTCATTGTGGTGGTGTGTGTGGTGATGTGTGGAGTGAAAGGTGGTGGTGTGATTGAATTGGACCTCGGCGGTCGCGAATTTGTTGTCACAGGCGTGCGATTGCAGAGTTCTCTCCGAATGAACTTTCAGTACGGAGAGTTGATGTGAGTGGTAGTAGCAGGCAATAGGAGAATGAGAGGCACAGCGAGCAGGAAGCAAGTGATATTGTGGAGGAAAATGGAGCGCGGCGCATGAATTATCACGGAAAGCTGCTCTGAAGCTACTCCACAAGCTAGCTCCGCCGACGACTAACTCCGCACATCGCACCATCGATGACATGAAGGATGGCAGTTTCCGCGCGGGGAATTGCGCTCTCACTTAAACTCCAAGGTTTTTAAGCACATTTTCACTCCTTGTGGGAACGCGCATCGGCTCGTGTGGGCGGTCTCTGCAGTGCGCGATTCTTTTGCGCGTTGGGGGTTCTGGGCCAGAGCTGCTGCCACCAATCAACCGTCTGCCGCGTTATCAACCTCTAACCCCACACGCCGTTGACGCGCCACTATTTGCACATCGAATCTGACGCATCTCCGACAGCGGCTTCTAACCTCTTCCCCCAATGCACGAATTGCTGCTGTATGGCCAAGTCCCCGCCAGTCGCCATGATCAGGTCCTGAAGATCCTCGCGGGCGTTGCTGCCGCTCAGCCCCGCCGCATACTCCAGCGATGCATCCTCTACAAGCCCCAGCGCGAGCCTGAAGAGCCCGGTCTGAATGTGCGCCGGGGCGGCACGCAGAATGTCGCGGTGAAGCAGACGAAGCCGGCGAGCGCTGCTGCTGCGCTGTACTACACTAAGCTCGTTCAGAAGCTTGAGGAGGGTGACTTTGGGACAGAGGACGGGCTGCCAAAGGCGGATGGGAAGGTGCTCTCCGCCGATGTCAAGGACGGCGAGGGGCCCAAATGGTCGATACGATGGGAAGACCTGCCAGATACCGGCGACAGAGGCGTCTCCATACGCCAGACGACTACGACAGACGTTGTCTCAGGTAACCCTCACGCGCAGATGATCGCAACTGGCCCAAGTCGGTATGCCATTCTCTTTCTCACACCTCACTTCACCATTCTAACACACACAGCTTCGTCACAGAGTACTACATCGAAGGCTACCGCCTCATCCTCGGCAACGTCATCGTCTTCCTGCACCGCGTCCTCCACGAGCCCGGTGTGCGCAACCTCGAAGCAGAGCCGAAGACCAGCCTGCCGCCCTTTGCGTCCCTCCAGCTGCTCGACATGAGCGGTGCATACGTACTGGAGGCCAAAGTGCGCGTGCAGGATTTGAGCGACGCGGGTGTGCTTGAGGACGCGGTCACGGAGCTTAAGGAGTTCCAGCAGCAGATGAGGGGTTGTGTGGAGCTCGTGCTGCCGGATCGGTTGTCGCTGGATACGCGCGTGAAATATAAGCCGCCCCATCTCTCTGCTGCTAAAGGGCAGTTTCGTGGCTGAGAGGGGAGGGTGGGCATGCTGGGGCTGAACGCTGACGAGATTTACGCTGTGATGATTTTATGGCAAATGTCCTATGAGGATGAGGATAACGAGTAGACCATTTGCTCCTACGACATCAAGAGTACTTCGATGGAGTCAGAGCGGCACTCGAATGTACGGATGATAGCACATGGGCGGCAGAGAATCCAGTTCGTGTCAAAGTAATCTTTCAATAGTTAATACAGATTGTCTTACCTTCATCGTCCCATGAATGTTTCGCTAGGAAATGATCGGCCATCAATCAACAGTTCTAGTTTGCAAGTGAATCATGGCTGTCTCCTCGCGATTAGTAGTCAAAGTTACGGCACGTGCTCTCGCGAAGGCGCGTTTCGCGTCACGGAAGGTGCAGGCGACGACCTCACTAAGTTTCGCACGCTTAAGCACCAGGAACAACAAACTCTCACAATACCTACTTGACGAATTGGCTGTCGCAAAACACGATTATGGTAACGCGATCGACCTTGGGAAAGAGGCCGAGCTCGAATGAGCGAGACATGTCTCCGCCACCATCAAAGAGGAAACAGCCGTCAACCACCACAAGTACGTTCGAGCAGAACAGCGATGCACACCAAACCACTTATACCGAATCAGGCAAAGCTGTGGCAAACTTCTTTACCCCACTGTCAAAGAAGGAGCCAGAGAAGATGACCTGGCGCATCGTGAACAACAGCCTTCTCACAGGGCGCTATTCTGCTTCCACGGCTCAACCTGCTAGTCAAGGCAAGCGAAAAATAGCAGCTTTTGACTTTGTAAGTCCTTACACCACCTGACGTACCGCCTGTCTGACATTTGACACCGTAGGACTCGACATTGGTCACAACCGCATCTGGCAAAGTTTTCAGCCGAGATGCCACAGATTGGAAGTGGTGGCACCGGAGTGTGCCAGCGACTCTCAAATCGCTCCACGAGAAAGGGTACAACACAACACTTGCGTATGCTCGCGCGGTCATCTGCTAACGTTGTCGACTCAACAGCTATCTCGTTGCTATCGTCAGTAATCAGGGTGGCATTAGCTTGAAGTCCGATCCGAAGACGGTCAAGTCTGATCAGAAACGATTGGCAGACTTCAAGACCAAGGTCTCAGCAGTGCTCAACCAGATAGACATACCGATCTCAGTGTATGCGGCGACTTCCCGGGACCAATATCGCAAGCCGAGGACCGGAATGTGGTCGGAGCTGCTGGATGACTACGACCTCGACGCAGCCAGCTCAGTCGACCTAGAGAACTCGTTTTTTGTTGGGGATGCAGGTGGTCGAGAAGCAATATCTGGCGGTGTGAAGGACCACTCATGTGTCGATAGGTTCGTGTGTTCTATCCCTTGGTTGCTTCCCGGGCTAAGAATACCGCAGAGACCTCGCCGCCAACGTAGGCATACCATTTCATACTCCCGAGGAATACTTTCTTGACGAGGTGCCAAGACCGTTTACACGAGATTTCGACCCCACTCTATACATTGCTGAGCAGGAACTGGTTGAGAAGCTTCCATCTGCATGTACGTTCAAGGATCATCAGCCATGCGCAACCACATGGCATCTAACATTGGATACACAGTACCGATAATCACTAAACCTGACGCTTTCGACATTGTGTTGCTTTGCGGTAGTCCGGGAGCTGGCAAGTCATCGTTCTACTTGAGACATTTGCAACCTCTTGGCTACGGTCGCGTGAATCAGGATATACTAAAAACAGTAAGTCTGGCAGTGCTTCACCTGCATTGCGGCACGATTTGTGCGACTTCTCCGCACGTTGAGTAACCTGTTGAAACAGCGCGAGAAATGCGTCAAGGCGGCGACTGAGTTGATCGGGGAAGGAACAAGCGTAGTCGTTGGTACGTCCTCAGGTACATTGGGGCAATTGATGTGTAGACTAATGTCTCCAGACAATACGAACGCAGATCCAGAAACCCGCGGAGTCTGGATCAAACTGGCGCGGAATTTGAATGTACCAATACGCTGTGTCTTGTTCACAGCATCAACGAAGCTTTGCGAGCACAACGACACAGTTCGCGCTCTGAACTTAGGGCCAGATGTAAGTTCAGCGACGTTGTACTAGCTCCTTAAGGCAGTTGCAAAACGTGGGGAGCGCCACGATATCACGTTGACGTCGACGAAGCGGAGTAACTTTTCACTGACACTGACACTTCGACAGATGAATCCTGAGAGCCGAACCATGCTGCCGAAAATGGCATTCACTGGCTTCGCATCCAGGTACCGCGAACCCGAACTCTCAGAAGGATTTGCAGAAATAATCAACCACGACTTCAAGGTTCGTACTCGCTTCACCAGCCCGTGTACACCTAGCGAATAATGGATGATGCTAACCGAGATGTAATAATCAACAGTTCGAAGGCGCAGAAGAGCAAAAGAAGCTATGGTCTCGGTACTGGATCTGATTCGAGGACACATGCCGACGATGAACGGAGAGTTCGTGCTGGGATCAGCCTTCTACAGGTTTCATTGGTGTTGACGACACTTTTTTCCTCCGCGTATTCAACACTATGGAATTTGTTTGGGGCATGATTCGTTCGTCGCTAGGAATATGCGTGGAGGGGCCGCACGCCGAGCAGCATGCTCGCAGCTCTAGTTCAACGCCTTCAGCTGAACGTTTGGACGGTTTTTCAACGTCAGGCCGACGTGATTGTTGCTTACGGATTACTCGTTGATGCAGGTTGAAATTGGACTGCGGCTCTCGTGGACGTTTCTCAATCATTCAATATTAAGTGCCGAGTACATCCTACCTCCGTAAATAATCCGCACTTCACCAATAGTGTAGGCGCACGCACTTCCCCATTCACCGATGTGCCGACTTCTCAGTCGATGTCGTGTCGTGTGCTGCCGTCTGTGCGCTTATCGATAGCCTTACTTAATAATGCCGCGGTACCTGAAGCCCATCGTCCTGCAGAGCAAAGATCAGCGACCGCTAAATCACAGATGACCCACGTTGCGAGGTCTCGACCGCTGGTCTGCGCGTCGCCGTTCTCGCAGGATCAGCGCGATCGTGATTCGATGGCAACAAGGAATCCTGCGCTCACCGTAGGGCTACGTACATGCTGGATTGACACGTGGGTGGGTTGGATTTCAGGTATCGCGCAGTGCTTACCGGTTGTTTCTTGTTCTTGTTTTGCTCTTGCATTATTGTAGGTGTATGTATGCATGTTGAGCGTTTTTGTCGCCGGTGGGAAACGGTCTTGTCCCGCACGCTTCTGCATGTGGATTGCCGTTCCGCCTGGGAGAACAGACCTTTCATGTGCGGACAACACGCCGTCTTCAGACCGGTCCGACAGTTTTCGTCATGATCTGATCAGCCAACGGTCCCAGCGACCTGGGATGGCGAGCTAGGCGCACGGAACAGGTAAGGCGTACGCCAAAGTTTTGTCCGCTGGGTTCAAGGATGCGATCGCATCGCGTGGGAAGCGCGAATCAGGGGTGATTTCCCTCCGGGGCTCCAAACAACAAAGAAAAATGCACAAGTTGCTGTGAGCATTTCGAATATCTACACCCTGACAGCACTCCATACTTGAGCTGTCGCACATGAAAAGGAAAGGTGTGAACGTTTGGCTAGCCATGCGCTGAGAAAGTCAAGGCGAGAGGAGGCATGAACCCAGCGAACCAGAAGCCGACATGCTCATGTAGCGCAGCAAGGGGCCGGACGCCAATCAGGAACGGTTCAACGGCTAGCACACCAACAGATTCTACCGAATCGTCTGGGCGCCGACGGCATTTTTCGTTGGGCTGAAGTGTGAAGGCTCTCTCCCAACCTCTCCAGGCACGACGCAAGCACGATGTCATACCCCCAGCGCCGTTTGAAGCCAGCGACTCAGTCACGAAACAACCACAAGTGCGCGCAAAAAGTCTGCAAAACAATAAACAATGATTGTTTGGGGCTTGTGCTTGTTGTGACAGCGGGTCGATGTTTGTTTGTTTTTCACCGTTGTTTTCCCTTGTTTCCGTGCGAATCGGTGGGGGTCAGACGGGTGAACAGCGGGAGAGCATCGACATCAGCGACCAAACATGCCTGTCGATGTCATGGGCGCGACACGGCGATGGGCGAGAAGGAAAGACCGCCCGAAAGAGCAAAGGCGCAGAATGCTGTCGAACCAGACTTTTCGTCGCTGCACTGCCCCAGAAAATGACAGTTGAGCGCCACGGTTGCGCTGCGCGGCGAGCATGTCACTTTTTGAGTGGTTGACAGGTGCATTTACCATGCCTTGTGGTGGTACGACGACCTCGATCGGGGTGATGGCTTGAGACAGTTGTTGAATTCCATCTCGACATGCATGGCAAACTTTGTGGGCAATTTGCGGTTGTTCCTGCGTAGCTTACTCATAGAGTTTTCTCCGTGCTGAACGAGTGGAGCCATAAAACGGGTTTTCCAGCCGTCAACGGGAAGTCACGAATTAAGTTAGAATGAGAGAGGCCCTTCAAGTGAACGCCAAAGTTGTTGCGAAGAATCTGCCTTTCGCAGTGCTGCTGCAGCAACAGAGCCGACGACTGTAAACAGCAGTTCAAACACTGGGGGACCTGGTAAAGCGACGGCGCACTTGTGGAAACAGTCGTGCGGAGCAGTCCTCGCAGCAGAGCAAGTGGAAGCGGTCTTGTGCGCCGGTGAGGACATGGCATCTTGAGTCGTTGAAACCGGGGAGACTTGACGGCAGCCGCGTCGCTATTCCCATATGACTCTAGCAGCTTTCGAGGTGACGCTTGCTGGAGAAGGCTTGGACAAGGTTCCAAAGCAGTGGAAGGAGCCTGCCGTACGCCCCCCGGTCACTCGCTGTCCACACAAATGCTCAAATCTGTGCGCATCCCACACCTCGTCCTCAGTCTGCCCACGTCAGTCGCATTGCTGCCAACTCGATACCGCATTACTGCTGCGCTGTCCATCACTTGTACTCATTCTCGCAACCCAGCACGCCCTCCGCCAGTGCGACCTATCCGAGCCCACTTGCGCTCACGTGCCGTCCACTTTGGGTGCGCCAGCCGACTTTGCATCTAGAGCCATTACAGGATAAACAGGCCAAAGGGTACATACGTGGTCCTGCTTCGTGGCACTCTCCAAGCAGCTCCCACACCATTCGCGACCGCCACTCTTCCAGATATAGTACTCACCAGACCACGCCTTGGTTTCTTGAGCTGCGCGTGCGCTGGGTTCTTAAAGCTGGTGATGGGATCCCAGCACCCAGTGCGAAAAATCACGTTACGCTCCGGACCCCAACTTCAACATGCACGAACTCAAACCGTTGATGCTTCCCAAGCTGGTTGCAGCGCGCAAATCCTCGCAGACTTCACTTAACATGTATTCCGAACCGAGTTCGGCGATCTTGTCGAGTGCGGATTCCGGCTTCTACTCGGCTTCTGAATGCTCGACTCCGCCCACGCCAAGTATGTACTCGCGTGGACACTTTCGCTTCCCCAGCTCGACCTCGTCGCTTTCGTCGAGCCCACCAACACACGAAGCCATTGAACCACTGAACAGCTCAAGCAAGCTGCCCAAGCTTACCGAGGAGCCGTTCGAGCGCGAATATGACTATGGTAATGAGGATCCTTACCACTGTTCATGTAAGTCACCATGCTTTGTTCCATACTTGGCGCATATTAACATAGTATAGGCGATGTCGAGCCCTTTGGTCACTCTCGCAACTGCTTAGTGTCCAAAGCATACGATCCTGAGCATGACTACTTCAGTACTCACGACACGGAGTTGCGCATGGCCAAGCGGCGGCGATCGCTGGAAGCATCTGCACATAGCATCGCAGGAAAGTTCGAGAGGCGCTTCCCATCCTTGTCGCGCAAAGTAAGAGATCGAAATTCCACGCTGGGCAGAAGCTCAAGAAGCGCGACGCCATCGCGAGTTCCGTCAACGCGGTCGTCGTCAATGGCGAGCTCGGTCCACCACCCATCGGTAGTCGACCTCAACGACAGCTTCACCCCTATCCCTACTTCTTCGCCAGCGCTTGTCAGTGCGGAAGAGTCGGACGACAATGCGACCACACCAATGGCGATTGACGTCGAAAAGGCAAACACTATGGTTATCGACCCAGAAGAGGTGGACTCGGAGCGCTATGCGACGACGCCTTTACTGCCTCCGCTGCTGGTAAACTGTCGCAACGATTTACCAGCATCATCACCACTCCAGTCACCTACTGTTGCGGCCGATGCGACAAATTCTGTCGCTGCAACTCCGGTGAGCACTCCGCCAGTGCGTGCATACCCGACGCCGTCGCTGTCATCGAAACCTTCAATTGCGTCTTTCAAGGGTCCACGTTCAGGGTGCATGGTAGCATCATCCGACATTCCGCCCTTGATGCTTGCCGACCCCAATGACAAATGGGCTAATCTACTCGGCCATGCGAACTTCACCATCTTGCCGGAGCCTTACGTCCCAGAGGTGTGCAACGCCTTCTCCGTCAAGCTACTCATGGACGACTGGCAGCAAGCACGTAATAACTACGCAAAGCACCAAGTGCGTACCGCGGAACACTACGGCGCTACGTCAAAGTACTACCTTCTCACTGGACAGAAATGGGCTGAGATCGATGCCGAGTGGAAATCCAACCACGATCTGGCCAAAAGCCATGCAGTAGCCATCGGCCAGGAACTGGAGCCGACGTCACCTGCCGAGCCAGAACCACTGAGCAAGATGCCGACACTAAACGACCCAAAGTCGCAGGGCAAGTTCCCCAAGCTCGGCGACGAAGACATCGTTGGACCAATGTTCCAAATTAAGGAGAGTCCATTGTTCCAGAAGCAGCCATCGAAGAAACGCGCATTCTTCAAGTTCCTGGCCGACTGGCGCTTCCCCGCTTCGCTGCTTGGACGGTCAAATGTCGGCGTTAGAAGTCACTGAAAAGCTTGGGACCGATGCTTCGCTTCAACCACACTACATTCCTCATGTTCATATTCGGCATACCCGGTTAATTATTTCCTACCTTTCCGCTCGTACACTTCCCATGCTCCTTCGGCACTAGGAGCTGGGTCACGATGTACGACTCTGTATGACTGCATTACTCGACTTTGCCGACCTTGGTCTCTTTGCGACCACATCATCACCATTACGATTTCTCTATGTTTGCACGAAATTACGAATATCTAGAAAAGGCGTGGCTCGCTTGTCTTGGCACATTACACCATTTCCCTCCACTGGGATTTTGGACTTTTCTTTACTCGTTTGGGGGCAGCATTTCAAAAAGTCTTTGCATATTTGGTATGCTCTGAACAACTCGCGACGGCTTCTCAGCCACTTCATCTTCGCGCTTTGAGTTTCACAACAATAATCTCATTTGTCTAACATCAAGAACAACTCTTGAGTTCGGCGGCTATACCCATTTCGCGCATCCTTGTCTGGGATTGCAGCAGAGGGGACAAGCGCAGTCGTGGGCCTGGCCCTTTCTTCAGAAACAGTATGGCTGAAGTTCTACAATATCGATAGTTCTGGTACGACTGCAAGTATC
>Ga0265797_10001863_pt1 | contig 36566 bp, 23 predicted proteins | sample P2T30metagenome_FD_192433 | JGI IMG/M metagenome (GOLD analysis project Ga0265797, IMG submission 192433) | Plant litter microbial communities from East Loma Ridge, Irvine, California - P2 T30 | ecosystem: Environmental > Terrestrial > Plant litter > Unclassified | place: USA: California...
GCTCAGCTACGACTTCCTGGCCTTCAGCGCTCCGATGTTTTACCTGCGATTGTTGCTCTATCTTGATGGCTTCCGATTCTTTGGTGCTATGCTTGTTGTGCTCAAGGTATGTGGATGCCGGTGTGTGATTTCTTAAAACGTTCTGCTGACAACGATACAGGTCATGATGAAAGAGTCCCTGATCTTCTTTGCCCTCCTGATTGTCGTTCTGATCGGCTTCCTCCAAGCGTTCATAGGCATGGACTCTGCAGACGATAACGCCGTGACTGCGATTGGATTCATCTCGACACAAATGGTAAGTCTGCAGGATTCCCAGGAAAGTCTATCCAGTCCAATGCTAATATCTTTCTTCCAGCTCAACGCCATCATGGGCTCCCCCGAATTCGACCAATGGGACCGCTTCGCCCCTCCCTTCGGGCTGATCCTCTACTACATCTACAACTTCATCATCATCGTCATCCTGCTCAACGTGCTCATCGCCCTCTACAACTCGGCGTACGAAGACGTCACCGACAACGCCATCGACGAGTACCTCGCGCTCTTCTCCCAGAAAACCCTCCAATTCGTGCGCGCCCCCGACGAGAACGTGTTTATCGCGCCGTTCAACCTCGTCGAGCTGTTCGGCCTCGTGCTGCCGTTCGAATGGTGGATGAGCGACAAGCAGTACGCGCGCCTGAACGACTACGTCATGGGCGTGCTGTACTCCCCTTTGCTGCTTGTGACGGCGTACCTGGAGACGAGGACGGCGAGGACGGTGAGGTTCAATCGGAAGAGGAACGAGGCGGATGATGATACGATTGAGGAGTGGGAGCAGATGGCGGATGAGTTTGACGTCGAGGGCAGTGGGTGGGGGAAGAGGGTGGCGGAGTCTGCGCCGAATGTTGTCACGGATGCGGCGCTGGTGGAGTTGAAGGAGTTGAGGGAGGAGATGAAGGAGTTGAAGGCGATGCTGAAGGCGTTGACGGCGAATGAGTCGAATGGGGCTAATGGGGCTAATGTGGACGAGGAGTGAGATGTGAAGATGTGAGGTGGAAGAAGATGGGTGAGTTGTAATGTTGATGACGATGATGGTGTTGTTTTGTGATCAGCTGGGTGGGTTAAGTTGGGTCGGTTGTTAGATTGCAGATGGAGTGAGTGCTATTGTTGGTAGTAGTGTATATTCACTATACCTACGTCAAGAAGTGTTCTGAGACCGCCAACACGAAAATCTCAACCCTAGCACGATGTTGTTCAAGATGCCTTGGTACACACCTCACGGGAGTCTGCGCACCTGCATCGTTAGTGACTCCAGGGTAGCAAACACCCGATCAATGTATACATGTATGAGATAGATAGTGTTGCAACCGTTCGCAGTCCCCTGTATTCACACATGAGTGCACACCAGAGTCGGATTCAACGCACGAGTACCCTTAGTTCTGTTTGCAAACCACGCGTGAATGTGTTGTCAATCCAGCAACACGAATCTCTGATTCCGCGGGCACACAGATTGCAAAGCCACACAGAAAACATCGAAGAGGCATTATTTGATATGCAGTACCCGTATGATAACGGATGTACAGTACAAAGCGACTTTCTCCGCATAAACACGAACATTCCCCTGGTTGGGCTGGCGCTTATTATTTGGGCATCCGCGGAGAATGAATTATAGTTCCATGTAACTGCTTCCAGAAGGACTTACCACAGCTTACCACAGGACGTTTTTTTTTTTTTGCCGCCCTGCATATGCAATTATGGCGCATATCGGAAGTACGAGGTATTCATTCCGGGGTTGCAACGGTTGCATTTCGTTGCTGATCCGATGGGTGATCGATGATCTAGAAGGGCTAAGTTGGGCTTGGCTTGCTTGGATGAAGGATGTGAGATGTTGAGGAATGGCTTTCTGGTTGGGGGTGCAGAGGATGGCTGTTATTGTTTTGCTAGCCTGCGAATGCATACGAACAGACGCGGAAGAATACAGTATCTACATGCAAAGTATACGCAAGGTATGATGATGGCAGGTTGCAGTATTGTACTACCGCAACACTCTTGGGCCCAAGACCACGGTGGCGGAGATAGCACGACCGGGATCCCGAGTGGAGGTTGGGGTGGATGCGATGCGAGATGTGGGTGTGTGTGTGTGTGTGTGCATGGAAGGTTCACGCCCCACAAAGTCGGGTTCGCGTGGAATCAATTGGCTCTGCTGATCATTTTTGGGAAGGGTCATGGCCATGCATGGGCGCCTTGAGCAGAAGGTGTTGATTACTATTGCTGTGAAGTGGAAGAAGAAGCTTTGGGCTGATATGAGAGACATGCAGAAGCAGGCTTGGTGTTGTGAAGATGGTAAGGCAATGATTTGAGGGAGAATTGAGATTGATAATGCACGCACACGCACACGCACACGCACACGCACGCCCACACGCCTCCGACGCAATCACACTTTCCAAGCGATCGGCCGTTTCCGCATGTGCTGACCTTCTGGCAGATGGGCAGCACGTGGCGGGCGCGTAACATTCACCCGGCGCGAGCGTACCCGATGCGAGACAGCCCAGGTAATAACTTGCCGATCGCTGCTCGGATTTCCCCAGCCTTCAGAGAGAGAGAGAGTAAGGTATGTCGCTTGTCTGCAGGCGAAGTCTATGGTGATTACAGTAATGGTAATTCTTCAACGATGATTACTGCTTGGAGCGTATATACTTCATGCACACACACGGCCGACCAGTCATCCCCCTTCCTCCCGTCCTCCCCCTCTCTACTACGCCACCAACACGCATATTCCATCTCGCCCTCTCTCTCTCTCCAAAGTGTGCACGTCCTCCGACCGGCGAACGGCCCCGGGCTGCGGCTTGCTAGCGACTAGTGACCCTCGCTCGCCTCTCCACTCGTTCTGGAGCGCCCGCACATGACATCCGCGCGCCTGTCTGCCTGTCTGCCTGTCTGCCTGCCTGCCTGTCTGTCGTCTGCTGCTGGTGTCGCCTCGTTTCGTCTTGTCTGGTCTGCTTGCACTGCTTCGTCCGCTCAATATCCTCATTACATCCTTCACCACGCTGCAGCGCTTGGGACTACCGTTCTCCGCTCAGCTCGCCTTCTTGACTTCCACCTCCACAGTGCCTGCGTCTTGGCTTCATCAAACTTCCGCCCTGCTCGCTCTTCAACCTTGCATTGACCACTGCACACTGCTGTACACCTTTCGCCAATCGTATTGAGAAACTCGGAATATTTCTCCGCCTTCCTTCCTAGCAGCGCTCTGGCTCCTACACAATAAACACGGCATCCGCCATAAAAGAAAGCAAAAGCCGAACCAGAGCGAGCGAGCAAAGCCCGTCACTACGCGCGCGTGCGCATTGGCGATCTGGCCGGCATAGGAGGAGGATACAATGTCGTTCTTTGGGAAATTCAAGACGGGCGCTGTAAGTCGAAATCTATCCTGGCCCTGCTTTGTGCTGGATCAAACCATGGCAGTACACACATGGAACGACATAAGCTAACGAGCAATCGCATGTTCACAGACACCGAACGCCTCGGCCGCACCGCAACCCCTAAAGAAAGACCCTAATGCGCCAGTACCTACAGCATTAGAGAAGCTGCTTGCTCCCGATGCGCTCGAACCTGTCCGACCAGATGGAAGCGACAAGTACTTCGGCTTTGAAAATGTGAGTACACGTAGCACTATGAGTATATTCAACCGCGGCTGACTAAGATCAATAGTATGGATCCACATGGTAATTCGACCCGACTTGTACGACACTGCTGAAGCCCACACTAACGGCAAATCAACAGTTATTGTAATTCGATCGTTACCGCCCTCTACTATTCAGAAGCGTTCCGCGAACATGTAATGAACTTCCCTTCAAAAGCATTCCTCGAAAGCATTGGCGATCAAATCGCAGAAGCCGCCACCAATGGCACAGCTACAGGACACAAGAATACAAGCACAACACCATACCCCAATCCCCTGTCGCCCGCGCGAAAGGTTGCACAACCAACATCACCAGGCCCAAATGTTGCAATCAAGCCCGAAGAGAGCAAGGATTCGCCCGAATACAAGAAGAGAATGGCGATCCAGAACGGACCAGTACTCGACATGACCTACGATAACTCCAAGAAATACGGCATGGACGAATCGCTGTTCACTTCACTGAAAGATATTTTCGAAGCGATGATCAACCACAAATCTCGCATTGGCGTTGTCAGCCCGCACAAATTCTTGGAGATTCTACGAAGAGAGAACGAGATGTTCCGATCTGCTATGCACCAGGATGCTCACGAATTTTTGAACCTGTTGCTGAATCAGGTCGTCGATAACGTCGAGCTGTTTTCGAGCCAGCACCCATCACCATTGAAAATAACACAGTCCAATGGTTCCGCACCGGAAAATGCCCTTTCAAAGGTGTTGACGAATGGAATCAACGGAACGAACATGCCTGCAAATGGTCTCGATACGACTTGGGTGCACGATCTTTTCGAAGGCACACTCACATCTGAGACACGATGCTTGACATGTGAAAACACTTCACAGCGAGACGAAGCATTCCTGGATCTATCGGTCGACCTCAGTGCGCACACCTCAGTGACATCTTGCTTGAGGAAATTCTCAGAAGAGGAGATGTTGTGCGAACGTAACAAGTTCCACTGCGATAACTGCGGTGGTCTGCAAGAAGCAGAAAAGCGAATGAAGATTAAGCGTTTGCCTCGCATTTTAGCATTGCATTTGAAGCGCTTCAAATACACGGAGGATCTGCAGCGCTTACAGAAGCTGTTCCATCGTGTGGTCTACCCTTTCTACCTACGACTTTTCAACACTACGGATGATGCCGAAGACTCGGACCGACTATATGAGCTTTACGCCGTAGTGGTACATATTGGTGGCGGACCCTACCACGGCCACTACGTGAGCATTATCAAGACACAGGATCGCGGCTGGCTACTGTTTGACGACGAACTCGTGGAGCCAGTCGACAAGAACTATGTTATGAACTTCTTCGGCGGAGAGCCCCAGCCAGGAGTACAAGATGCGAAGCAGCTCGCATGCGCATATGTCTTGTTCTACCAAGAGACCACAATGGAAGCTATGCTGAAGGAGCAAGAGGCAGAGGGACAACAGCCAACAAGACCTCGCACCTCAGACGCCGGCACAGCACCAGACAGCGCAATGTCTCCCTCACAGCTCTACCACACACAGACCGTCACCGACCCGCCACACGACATCCTGGACCACATGAAGCCCCTCGCCCACGCAGCCACGGCTCCCGTCAACTTCCGCCAGCCCAACGACTTCATCCCCCCCATGCCCAGCATCAACCCCGGCATGCCGCCCCGCTCAAAGAAAGAGCTCAAAGCCGAAGAAAAAGAGCGCAAGGCCGCGCAGAAAGAAAAAGAAAAAGCCCTCGCCGCGCAGCGCAAAGAAAGCGCCAACAAGCGCATGGAGGCCTGGCGCAAGGACCAGGCGGACATGAAGGAGGTGTTGGAGATGTCCAAGGCCTCTGCCGCCGAAGAGGCCAAGAAGCGCGGCGAGGAGGTCCAGGCTTCGAAGGAGGAGAAGGAGAAGGGCGGGCTTTCTCGCTTTGCGCGCCACGGCAGTATCAGTCTCCGGGGCAAGCCGAAACTTTTCGGTGGGAAGGACAAGGACAAGGAGGGCGGTCTGCCGACTGTGCAACAAGTCGCTGGCGAGTCACCTGCTGGTCACGAGGCGGCGCCGATGTCTCCGGTTGTGGGAGAGGCGAAGAAGAACCGGTTCAGTTTGGGCAGGAAGAAGAGCAACGCTTTCTTGTGAGTTTGACTGGTTGATTGGGATCTGGAGGAAAATCGGACCATGGAACTTTCCGAATCCGACTACAGCTCGCGGATTGGTTGGGGTCTCGGGGCATAGCCCATTGTTTGGATCTGTCTCCTTTTGTGTATACCCCTTCTAACCCCACGGTGTATCAAAAGTGGCATACGCATTGGAATTGCGGTGTTTTGTTGCTCCTGAGAGAGAAAGCATGGCGGCTGGAGTTTTACATTTGCTTTCTTGGAGCTTCTTCTTCTACTTCTACAAAATACTGTTTTTCTTCTTATGCATAACTTCTGTCTGGTGGGTCGAAGAGAGCATAGCCTGCTTGGTGGACACTTTTTGGGAAATAGGAAGATAAGTTTGGTTTGTAAATATTTACTTTGACTTTCTCTTGAATGTACCGTCTCTCGTGGCGTCTTACGCCACGCGTGCTCTATGGGTGATTCCGAGCTCGTGGGAGCGATCGCTGCACCTATGCCACTTATTTGCTGGTTGCAAGACGTTTGACTACTCTTCTCCGCTCTGTGCATGGCGCTGCGAGCCGCAAGGACACCAGAGACATTGTTCTCCTACAGCCCTGTCCCAACCTCGGCCTCGGACTCGTTGTGCGCTCTTGTCTTTTCCTCCAAGTAGCAGCTTCCTTGCTCTCCTGTAATTACTGCGACCTCCTTATCGTACACAGTTCATAATTGTGGGTGTCATCGTAGCCCGCTGCGTTTGCGTCTGTTCGCCTCGCTCGGTGCTTCTTATCTACATGTCTCCGGTCGGTAAAGCCCCGTGAGCTTTGCGCTTGCTTCGCTTCGTTCGTTCAGCCGAAGGCTACGGCCCAGACGATGATGAGGATGTTGAGAAAGATGAGGGGGACTGTTTTTCGAGCCGTCAGTCTTTGCTAGCTTGGGCGCATGGTCGTCATTGAGTTAGGAAAGGACAGTTTGTGTGTAACTCACTCCGCATCAGCGTCCGCACCGAATTGATAAGATTGATCGTCTTCGCTTTCACGCTGGCGCCGTCTTGCGCGCCGCCGCCGAAGGAGGGCTCGTTTTGCGCTGCGTTGCCCCAGCCGACTGTGTTGCGTTGTTAGCTATGCTGTTTCGCTGGTCTTGAGAGGGTCGCGGGTTTCGCGGGCTCGTGACTTTTGGCTGGGGTGGAGGTGAACGTACTGCGTGCGAGGAAACGGTCTTCTGAGAGGACTGCTATGGCGTTTATGAGCAGGACGGAAACTGGTGGACGTGGGTTGTTAGTTTATTGAGCGTGGATAGAGGGTGGGAGGTCGGTGTGTATGTACCTTGGAAGAGACCGCCGAAGGAGAAGAAGAGGGTGGCCATTTTTGTGGGTGGGTTTGGTTGGCGATTTTGTGAGGGTGGTGACAGAAGTGCACTGGAGCAGTTGTGTTGTAACTATGTAGGCAAGCAGTCCTTGAAGTGGTGAGACGAGGTGTTGTCTCTACGCTACGGACAGCTCGCAACAACGTCCCTCGCTCGCTCGATGTGGGAAACGCGGCCACCAAAGCCCGAGCCAACATCAGCTTCGCCTCTTTTGAGTTACAACTACATGCACCAAACATAAATGTCTCTGGCGCATAATTACGCTGATCGTGCATTGCAGTTCCGACTCTCACAGAACGCATGGGCACAGAAACCTAGTTATAGCAAAATGCTTGGTATGTTCACTTTGTCGATGAAACGACAAGCTCGAGCTCGTTCTAATGCACCTCAGACCTCGCCATTAACCTGCTCATACCTGGGCTTGTACTTTTGCACCTTTGGGCTGCTCCTTACACCAAAGTGGAAGAGTCCTTCAACATCCAAGCAACGCACGACATCTTGAATTATGGCGTTCCATGGGCCAATGCAACGTCCGCCATCGCAGACAAGTTCGACCATGCCACATTCCCAGGCTCCGTGCCGCGAACATTCGCCGGTGCTCTTGTCTTAGCTGGAGCAACGACTCCATTCGCATCTTCCCTGCACTCGCCCGACCAAGTGCAAATACTTGCTCGAGCGATACTGGGACTCTCCAATGCGCTAGCTCTCCTTTCGCTCAGATCTGCCGTCGACACCGCATACGGCAAGATTGCTGGTCGTTGGTTCGTTTTGTTCCAAGCAAGCCAGTTTCACATCATGTTCTATGCCTCGAGGACGCTGCCCAACATGTTCGCTTTCGTGGCTACTACGGTAGCTCTGCGCAGTTTGGTGTTGGCGAAAGCAGTGGCGTCCAAATCTGCACGAAGCCAAAAGCGCAGACGGTTGGCGCTATACCTGCTCACTATTGCGGGAGTTGTGTTCCGTTCTGAGATTGCCATCCTGTTGGCAATGGAGACTCTTGTGCTACTCGTTCAGCAACGAGCTTCACTCACCAAAGAGGTCATTCCTGCTGGTATCGCGGGCGCGGTCATTGGACTTCTAGTAACGGTGACGGTTGATTCATTCTTCTGGCAGTCCTTCCCAACTTGGCCGGAGTGGACCGGTTTCTACTACAATACCATCCTAGGCAAGTCTGCAGACTGGGGTACCAGCCCGCCTACGTGGTACTTTGTGAATGCCCTGCCGCGACTTCTCATGAACCCAATGACGCTATTCGTCTGCATACCACTTGCGTTGAGTGTAAAATCGACACAGAGGACAAGCCAGGATATTCTGACACCACACCTGGCATTCATCGCCATCTACAGTGTGCTCCCGCACAAAGAGTGGAGGTTCATCATCTACAGCATCCCTGCCTTCACTGCAGTTGCATCGGCTGGTGCGTCTTGGATCTGGACGCGCCGCGCAAAGACCGTCATCTACGAGATATTGAGTCTCGCTCTTGCTGTCACTACGCTCGCTTCATTTATCGCGAGTATCGGCCTCATGCTGATCTCGAGCCTCAACTATCCTGGTGGCGCAGCCCTGCAACGACTTCACGTCATCGAGACGGGACCGGCCAAGAGTGTCCATCTAGACAACCTCGCATGCCAGACTGGAGTTACACGTTTCCTCCAAACACAGCCCACCTGGACGTACGACAAGACCGAAGGCAACGAGTCTCTGCTCGACCCAGTGTTCTGGCAACAATTCGACTATGTCATCGCCGAAGACCCGAAGCGGATTATCGGAAGTTGGCAAGTGGTCGATACGATTGAAGGGTTCGCTGGCGTCACATTGAGACCGAGTGGCGACGACATGGACATTTCAAAGATCAGCGGGCGCGATATCGTTTCGCGAGCACAACTGGCGTACTATTCCATAGGCGAGAACGTGCGCACGAAGATCTCTCGTGGCTATTGGCCCGTGATCAAGATGGAGCCGAGATTGTACATTTTGCAGAGGGAGCCGCCGCTTGGCATGACTGGTTGAAACATTATATAATTCAGACATAGTTGGAAACCTCAATCAGATTACCATCCGGGTCACGGCAGTAAACACTGCGCAGTTTGCCGACAGCGCCTGTTCGTTCGACGACTTTGGAGCCTTCTAGGACCTGTAATATGTGAACGTTTGAGCAGACTGCTTGGAAAATGGGGTGTAAATCATATAGTACTAACCTCGATCCCAACACCCTTCCAAAGCGACAGAACCTCATCTATAGGATGTTGCGTGATGAAACACAGATCTCCACTGCCCGGCTGCACTCGCGATGCTTTGGGCTCGAATTCATGGCCGGACAGGTGCAGGTTTATCTTTTGGCTGCCAAATTTGAGGGCGTGCCTTTTTGCAAAAAGGGAAACCGTGTCAGTGACCACACTCGATGTTATTTTCTGTCGAAATTGCAATCTCTGGAAGATATCTTGGACTCACCGTTCGACTCCATCGCCTGATACGAATGTCTCGTGGGTCATGCCTAGGTGTTTGGTGTAGAAGTCTACGGTTGCTTGGATGGAGGCGACGGTCAGGACGACGTGGTCGATTGATTGGACGGCGAAGGGCGAGGATGTCATTGTGGTTAACAGGGGGTGTATGGTCACTAGTCAAATGATTGATTGATTGGTGGATGATGATGCTATGACTTGATCGTCAATGGATGCTGTTGGCTTGAAAGACCTCGGATGTGTTCGGATTCGCCCCCACTTTTGTTTGGTCGACTTTGTACAGTTCGTGCGCATCAATCTACGTACATCTTGATCTTAATGGTAGACGTATTAATAATCTCTCTTGAGCCATATTATAACCGCGAACTAGTTGCTTGCATGTAACAGCAAGTCAGGCTGTATCTCAATGGAAACCCTACACAAGTTCAGAATCATAATTGCCGATGATCGCGAGATCGTTGTACGTAAATATATGCACAGGGACCTAGAAATACATCAAGTTCAAGTTCAAGTTCAAGTTCTATCTTAACTTTGAGCTCAACTTCAAGGTCAAGTCTTTCTCTCTCTACTTCATATATATGTTTACTAACCTGCACTTTACACTTTAAGAAACATACTCTCAAAATACAGCCAGGAAAGTCATAATTCATTCGATGCTTTTTAAGCGAAAGCGGACGCAGCTAACAAAAAACACTGCTTTTTAAGCGAAAGCGCACGCATCCTGTCAAAAGGCAAACAACAACTCATACGCAGTCGCTCTTTCTCGCATTCTCCCACTGGCAGCGACCGCAGTACTGCTTGCCTTGCTCAACTGAGCAATCACTGCCAACGCCCTTTGCTACGCAAGGCGCACACGGCGGATTGCGCAGAGTTCCCTCCTCCTGGGCACGGCCAACGTGCGTATACCTGTAACGCGTCGTGAGAGACGCGTTGTCGAACTTATCTTGGGAGACTGACCACCAAACGTCGCTGGTCTTAGGGCTATAGCAGCAAGTCAGCCTTAGCTCTCAACGAAGGGAACTCGATTAATACATACCGACGGAAGGCGAAGTTACTGCCAGACGGCCGGCCACGGCCACGAGCTTGCGGCATAGTAGCAGCAGCAGCAGGAGCAGGAGCAGCAGCAGCAGGAGCAGCAGCAGGAGCAGCAGCAGGAGCAGCAGCAGGAGCAGCAGCAGGAGCAGCAGCAGGAGCAGCAGTGCCGTTGTCGTCGTCGTCGTCGTCGTCGTCGCCGCCTGGGGCGGCGAAGGGAGCGCCATAGTCGTCATCGTCGTCGTCGTCGTTGTTGTTATTGTTGATGTTGGCGGCGGCGGCAGCGTGCTGGCGGGCGACAGCGGCCGCAAGGGCGAGCGACTCGCTCACACCGCGCTTTGTGTCGAAGTCGAAGCTGTTATGCGTCAGATTTCTTTCTTAAAGTGAGCGCGCGCTATTAGGAAAAAAAGAATGGACTTACAACTCTTCCTCCTTAATGCGCACGCGGTCGCCACCGCTGTTCCGAGTCGAGCTGCGCACGACAGTGCGCGCGCGCGCCTCAATGAGGCCTTCGTTCTCTTCGACGTACGGCGGGTAGCCGAACGGACTGCCGGCGCGCATACCACGGGTAAAGCCATAGGACATGATGAGGAGCGCGAAGAGGCGGAGGCGGAGGCGGAGGCGGTAGTGGTGGTGGTTGTGGTGGTGGTGGTTGTGGTAGTGGCGGTTGTGGTGGTGGTGGTGGTAGTAGTGGTAGTGGTCTTGAGGAGTGAGAAGGAATAAGATCAGGAGAGGCTCGAGGTTAAAGTACTCAAGGAGCGTTATTGAGGCGTTTGCGACAATAGCTCTGCCTTGCCTGGCATCACTCCTTGCCATTATGCTTAACAATAGCAAACCGAGCTCGCCATGCCTCGCGATTGTTAGGCGAGGCTGGCCTGAGCGTCGCATTGTGCTAAATGGCATGGTGGAGCGCGGTATTGTCGCCAACAATGGTTCAGATGTAACAATTCAGATATAATCGCTGAATTCCTTCCTAACGAGCACGTGTTACCTTAGGAAGGAAATGAAGGATCACCCGCTCACTCCTAAAGTGCGCGCTATCACCTCTGAATTCCTTCCTAACAAGCACGTGTCACCTTAGGAAAGAAATGAATGATCATCCGCTCACTTCTGATGACTTGTGATAGTATGCGCTATCAGCTATTACCTGCTCGCTAGCATTAACAGCTGGAGGCTCACTTCGAGGCCTACTATATGCCCGCACTCATGAATATCTTACTAGGCTTACAGATCTACCTTATGAAGATATTCAATAATGCTGTATTATATTTGTTGTACTTGTGACACTCTGTTCGGTGGTGGGCCTAGTGGCGTCTTCCTTCGCTGCTATTGTCAGGTTCTGGCCCTTTTCTACGTTATTTTGGGTATTTAGGTAGGCTTACTATTATCTAAAATATGATCGACTTCTACCTATGTTTCTTAATATGCTTCTTGCCCTTTAGAAAACATTCCTATTGTTTAACTCCTTTTTTTTTAATACCTGACGTTGGAGAATTTACAGAGATCACGTGTTGTAAATCACGTGAGTCAAGTCACGTGGATGTAACAAGTTCGGACGCCATCTTTGAGCCCCGCTCTCAGAGGCATACCTAGTCGAGATCTAGGATTGATCTTTCTTGCGAACTTTAGATCGGTAATGTTGAGCATGTCCGAGATGTAGAGTTCCTTGAGTTTGAGGTACGAAGTGGACTGCTTTGCAAACGATTGACGATATCTGAGTTTCCTTATTGCAGACGCGGACTACGTGCATTATCCTCTTATAGCCAAACTACTGCATAATGGCACCAGCCGCATCATACTAAGACTGTCACGTTCACTTCTCATTTCGTGTCTTTTTTGGATAGAAGGTAAGGTTGCTCAGCACTTTATTGATTCACATTCTTTCAAGACCTCAACGACATTCAACTCGTTTCGTAATGCTCAACGCATGAGTTTCGATCTGGCAATACGTGAATCCACACATACACACACACGCTCTCACCTTGTCATGTGGAGCCCACTTGCAGCAGTTTGCTTACCGTTGTGTCAATTCCTGCGCGGCAGTGCGTTGTCACCTGTTCATTGTTTCGCGTTGACTCTCCCGCGAGATATAGTCTTGGACAAGACGTCTCTATCGCCTTGGACTGTGTGAGTTGTCCAGCCAATTTATGCTGTGCTGACGGCATGAAACGGTCATGGCGGACCTACTCGCACTGCTGCTGGCAGCCTGCAGTGCCTGCCGCAACACCCAGAAATACCCGGCAGCAACGGCCGATGAGCTAAAGAGTCCGTTATGGCGGGAGTTCTGTACTGTGAAATCGGATCAGATCATTGTGCATGCGTGTGTGCGTGGGATCCGAAGTATGGCTTCATTCGTCCTAATCTGGCTACGCCTACTTGACTATCGTCAACACACGACCCGATCTCAAGCGTAGCCGTCGCTACCGGCCACCTTGATTCTTTCCGTGAACGCCGGATTGACCAAGGGATTGTGAAGCTCGGCGATCGTACTCATGCAAGCTGCAGCTGGGTCACCAGATCCCGCCAAACTGCCTGACCAGTACTCATTACCGGGGAAAGCGTTTCCGTCCCACGCATAACTCAGAACCAGAAGCTCATCGCCTTCCAGTTTTTCCGCTGGATTTCGTCGGCTGAACACTACCCGGATGCCCTTCTGAGCTCCGATGCGAATCACTGCCGTTTCGATGTCCTCAGGCAGATTCATGATGTATGCGAACTCCACGGTGCCTATGTGGGCGAGATTGAGTTCTGCGATCGCTTCTCCCCAGACCTCAACAAACCACTCTCGTTGCTGCTGGTAATACTGCCATACGCCAAGACCGAGGCCGACAACATATGCCCATGCTTTCTTCTCTGTCGCAGCAGCGCGAGCGTTGGCCTCCAATAAGAACATGTCCGCTGTGATCCGGGTTCGTGCCTTGTACATGGGCACGTCAAATTCTTGCGTGCTATCTCGAATTCCGCCAAAGAAGGCCTCGATCATGGTGCTGATCACTGGGTCTTGGAGTGGAGGCGTGTTCTCCTTTGGCTTAGGCGGAGGCAAGATGTGCACGGAGTCCATGCGGTGCTGGCGTTCGAAACGAGAGCCTACTAGGCCGACGATAATGCCGCGAGATTGATACGAGCCCTCTCGCGCGGGCCTGGCACAGTTTCCACGGCTTCCATTGTTGATGAAGAAGGATGACCCGCTCACTCCAAGGAGAGATGAGAGCATAATTTCGTCGTAGCTCAGGTACTTCTCCAGTGTGAGGTGAGTGTTGAGATACTGCAAGTCGGTGCCGTTACGATCCCACTCTTGGTAGGCCTTTTTGTCGAGCACCGTCCCGTCTCGCATGAGAGTGGCATCAGAGGAGCCCATACAGGTCAGAGGACGGCAGTGGATGAAACGTGCGGCAAGTTGCTTCCACGTCATCGAAGCGTAAAGTTCTTTCTCGTACTGTGAGCCATGGGCGCGCTTGTAAGCCAGGAAAGATGCCAGCAGGGCAGGGTAGCGAGGGTGAACCAAAATGTGAGTCGCTCGTGCGTCTGCTTCAATTTCATCGCGCGGGAAGTTCCCTATGCGATTAGTCTTCGTTGGAGGCTCGACTTTCAAGTTTCCTAGTTGTAAGTGCGCCATGTTGGAAGGGTGGCGGTATTGCAAGTGAGTGTCAGTTTCACAGATGTGTTTTCGGAGGGCCAGCTTTTTATAAACAGACGAGTTGAAGGATTTGTGCTTCTGCCTCCAGCTAGGCGACAGTCGACTCAGCCTCGCCTTACCTCACAGCCGCAAAGATGGAGTGGAGCTCGTCGTGCAGGTAATTGAAAGCTTCTGCGGCGATATCAGTCACGTGAAGGTTGCAACATTGAAGCCAGGTATCATGGATATGCCAAGCTAGCTCAAGGCATCACTGTCGTCGTGCTCATATGATTGAGCGTGATATTGTGAGGAGAAGATAGGATGTAAGTTGTGGTAATGTCCCTGGCAGAATTTAAGGTTCGGCTAGCGTGAGTGTTTCCGAAGACTTTCCACCATCATCAAGTTCAGGTTCGCAAAGCTGTCGCGTGGCGGTACATTCAAGTCTCCTAGAGACACCCACTACACCTCCATTACACATTGACATCCACGGCTTGTTCGCCCAAAAGCGAGCAGTTCCCGCCGTAATGTCGAACCAACAGAAGGGCGGCGCTGGTGGAGGCGGCGGAGGCGACAACAACATGAGCCAGTACAAGTATGGCGCAATGTCCAACTTGGTCCTACAGGCGGATCGTCGTTTCGTGTCGCGTCGTGGCGACGAGAATACTGGCGATCCGGAATCGCTAGCAGGCCGTATCAACCTAGGCGACATGGGCTCGAGGACAGCACGCGAAGCCGCACCCGCGCGCCCACCTGCGCAAGAGCAAGCACGCAAAAGAAAGAGGACCGAACCCTTGCAAAACTCCAGAGCGGCAGGTGTATTGAGTCAAGGAGATCTGGACATCGAAGGCCTGCGATACAGGCCCCGAACAGCTGCGACGAAGGATGTCTATGATCTCATTGCGACCGAAACTGCGCGCAAGATGGGCGGCGACTATGGACTTGCAGTTACGGCATCAGCAACTGACTCTATTTTGGAGTACCTAAAGGACGAGACTCTTAAGGACTTCGACAAGAAGAAGGAAATCGACGACATCCTCGGCGTGACGCTTACAAGTCAAGAGATGAACATGCTTGTGAACCTGGGAAAGAAAATCACAGACTACGATGCGCAGGACGATGACGAAGAGATGGGCGATGATGGAGGTGATGGTGCCGACATTGATGAGCGTCAGGGTGTGGCCGTCGACTTCGGCGAGGACGACGAGGATGAAGAGGAGGGCAAAGGTCAAACTTTCGAGGTTCGGGACGAGGACGAAGAATCGGAAGACGAACTTCAGATGGGCACAGAGGAGGTCACCGGCGATATCGACGGCCCTCCACCAGCTGCGGCGGACGAAGAGGACGCCGGTGAGGACGGCATGGTTATAGAGAATCGACCTCAAAAGAAAGAGACCGAGCAAGATCCGGACATCATACCCGCACATGAAATTGATGCGTATTGGCTACAACGGCAGGTTGGACAGCTCTATGAAGATGCTCACATTCAATCGGAGAAGACTAGGGAATCAGAAGAGATCATGTCTGCTCTGGAGAGCGATTCTGGAGAACCCAAGCCTCTGCGCGAAGTTGAGAACGACCTCATGGAACTCTTCGACTACGAACACCCCGAACTCGTCGGCAAGCTCGTCAAAAACAGGGACAAGATTGTCTGGGTACTGAAGTGGCAGCGTGCAGGTGAAGACCAACAAGCGCGCTCTGCCATCGAAAAGGAAATGCAGAGCGCTGGTCACTCCAGTATTCTGAGGGAGCTCAAGGGACGAGATGAGCCAAAGAGCGATGGCAAGGCCAAAACGAATGTCAAGCTTGACGCAATGGATCTGGACGCACAAGCACCCGTTCAGCAAGATCAGGAAGGTACCAAAGATGGCCTTGTTGGAGGACTGCAGCCACGAAAGACGCTCAACATCGACGATCTCAAATTTGATCAAGGCAACCACACCATGACGAACACAAATGTCCGTCTGCCACAAGGCTCAACAAAGCGGACTTTCAAGGGCTATGAAGAAATCCATGTCCCTGCGCCGAAGCCCAAGTTTGATCCCTCGGAGCCACTCAAGCCCACATCAGAGCTCCCGGCATGGGCACAACCAGGTTTCGGCACCTCGAAGTCGCTCAACAGAATTCAGACAAGATGTTACCCATCTGCATTCGAAGACGATGGCAACATGCTCATTTGTGCCCCGACTGGATCTGGAAAGACAAACGTCGCCATGCTGACCATGTTGCGCGAAATTGGCAAGCACAGAAACGCAGAAACGGGTGAGATCGACCTGGACAGCTTCAAGATTGTTTACATCGCGCCGCTCAAGGCTCTTGTACAGGAGCAAGTCGGCAACTTTGGCAAGAGATTGGAGCCATATGGCATTACGGTCTCTGAGCTCACTGGTGATCGTCAGCTCACTAAACAGCAGATTGCAGACACACAGTTGATTGTCACCACTCCTGAGAAATGGGACGTCATTACTCGCAAGGCCACTGACACCAGCTACACGAACCTTGTCCGCCTGATCTGTATTGATGAGATCCATCTGCTGCACGATGACCGTGGACCTGTTCTCGAGAGCATCGTTGCACGCACCATTCGCCGCCAGGAGCAGACTGGAGATCCCGTGCGCATCGTCGGTCTTTCCGCCACTTTGCCCAACTACCGTGATGTGGCTACTTTCCTTCGTGCGGACCCTGAGACTGGTGTATACCACTTTGACGGCAGTTTCCGTCCTTGTCCGCTCAAGCAGGAGTTCATTGGCGTTACGGAGAAGAAGGCTATCAAGCAGCTGAAGACTATGAACGACATCTGCTACACCAAGACTCTGGAACAGGTTGGACAGAACAAGCAGCAAATGCTTATTTTCGTCCACTCACGCAAAGAGACTGCGAAGACTGCAAAATACATCCGCGACAAGGCAATGGAGCTCGAGACGATCGGCCAGATCTTACGTACTGATGGCGCCACTCGTGAGATCTTGCGCGACGAGGCTGATGGTGCGGCCAGTGCTGATCTCAAGGACGTTCTGCCGTACGGTTTCGGTATTCACCATGCTGGTATGAGCAGAGCCGACAGGACAACTGTCGAAGATTTGTTCGCCGATGGCCACATCCAGGTCCTGGTCTGTACAGCCACACTAGCCTGGGGTGTCAACTTGCCTGCACACACTGTCATCATCAAGGGCACACAGGTATACTCTCCCGAGAAGGGTAGCTGGGTTGAGCTCAGCCCGCAGGACGTTTTGCAGATGCTGGGACGTGCCGGTCGTCCACAGTACGATACGTATGGTGAAGGTATCATCATCACATCGCAAGCCGAACTGCAATACTACCTTTCTCTTTTGAACCAGCAACTCCCAATTGAGAGTCAATTGGCCTCGAAGCTCGCAGATAACTTGAATGCTGAAATCGTTCTTGGCAATATTCGCACTAGAGACGAGGGTGTTGAATGGCTTGGGTACACCTACCTATTCGTTCGCATGTTGCGTTCACCAGGCCTTTACCAAGTTGGGCCAGACTACGACGACGATCACACGCTGGAGCAACGCCGAGTCGACCTGATTCATTCAGCAGCCGTGATGCTAGAGGCAGCTAGCTTGGTCAAGTACGACAAGAAGAGCGGCCGTCTGCAATCTACCGAACTTGGTCGCGTCGCAAGTCATTACTACATTACACACAACAGTATGTTGACATACAACCGCAACATTCAGCCATCGGTCAGCCCTATTGAGCTGTTCCGCATCTTTGCGCTCAGTGAGGAGTTCAAATACATTCCCGTGCGTCAGGATGAGAAGCTTGAGCTGGCTAAGCTGCTTGGTCGCGTGCCAATTCCAGTCAAGGAGACCATCGACGAGCCGCACTGCAAGATTAATGTTCTCCTTCAGGCGTTTGTCAGCAGACTGAAGCTCGAGGGTCTTGCCCTCATGGCTGATCTTGTCTACGTAACCCAATCAGCCGGCCGAATTTTGAGAGCCATGTTCGAAATTGCTCTCAAGAAGGGATGGGCTGGTGTCGCCAAGGACGCCCTCGCTCTTTGCAAAACTGCCGAGAAGCGAATGTGGCCGACCATGACTCCCCTGCGACAGTTCCCTGAGTGCTCGCCTGAGATTATCAAGAAGGCTGAGCGTATCGATGTGCCTTGGCAGCAGTACTTTGACCTGGATCCTCCACGCATGGGAGAGCTTCTTGGTATGCAGAAGCATGGCCGTCAAGTTTGCAACATGGTTTCACGTTTCCCCAGGCTTGATGTGCAAGCGCAAGTTCAGCCGATCACCAAGAGCTTGCTCCGTGTTGAGCTGACCCTTACTCCCAACTTCGAGTGGGACGACAACCTTCATGGCCGTGCCGAGGGCTGGTGGATTATCGTGGAGGACTGTGATGGTGAACAGATTTTGTTCCACGACCAGTTCCTGCTGCGCAAAGAGTATGCTGTCTCTGAGATGAACGAGCATCTTGTGGAGTTCACCGTCCCGATCACGGAGCCAATGCCACCTAATTACTTCATCACCGTCGTTTCAGATCGTTGGATGCACGCCGAGAGCAAGCTGGCGCTAAGCTTCCAGAAGTTGCACCTGCCTGAGAGGTTCCCTTCACACACACCACTCCTCGAGTTGCAGCCTCTGCCAGTTGCCTCGCTGAAGCGCCAGGATTATGTCGATCTGTACCCTGATTGGACAAACTTCAACCGCATCCAGTCGCAGACTTTCAACCACCTCTTCCAGTCAGACGAGAGTGTACTTGTCGGCTGTGCTGCTGGCAGTGGCAAGACTGTGTGCGCTGAATTCGCCGTCCTTAGGCACTGGTCGAAGCAGAACCCTGGCAAGGCTGTCTATGTTGCACCCTTCCAGGAACAAGTCGACGCTCGCCACAAGGAATGGCAGACTCGTCTCTCCAAGCTGGCTGGTGGCAAAGAGATCGTCAAGCTGACTGGAGAAACGGCTGCCGACTTGAAGCTGCTCGAACGCGGTGATCTTATCCTGGCAACGCCGGCACAGTGGGATATGATGTCTCGTCAGTGGCAGCGCAGGAAGAACGTGCAGAACACCAAGCTCCTCATTGCTGATGACCTGCACTTGCTTGGTGGCCATGGCGGCTACGTGTACGAGACTATCGTCTCACGTACCCAGGCTATTGCTGCAAACATGGAGAGCAACGTCCGCATTGTGGGTCTGAGCGTCTCTCTTGCCAACGCCAGGGACATTGGCGAATGGATCGGAGCCAGCAAGCAGACCATCTACAACTTCAGCCCTTCAGTCCGACCTATCCCATTGGGACTGCACCTGCAATCTTTCACGATTCCCCACTTCCCCTCGCTCATGCTTGCCATGACCAAGCCTACATACCAAGCAATCTTGCAGCATGCTTCCGACAAGCCCGCTATGGTATTTGTGCCCAGCAGGAAGCAGGTCCGCGCCACAGCCTCGGACTTACTCGCTGCCTGCATTGCGGACGACGACGAAGATCGCTTTTTGCACACGGATGTTGAGAGCATTGCACCCTTGCTGAAGAAGGTCAAGGAGCGATCACTGGCTGAATCCCTGTCTCACGGTATCGCCTACTATCACGAAGCCTTGTCTGTAGGCGACAAGCGTATCGTGGATCACCTATTTAGCCAAGGTGCTGTCCAGGTGATGCTTGTGTCCAGAGACTGCTGCTGGGAGATCCAAAGCTCCGCATACCTCGTGATCATCATGGGTACACAGTTCTTCGAGGGCCGTGAGCATCGTTACATCGACTACCCCATTAGTGATGTACTGCAGATGTTTGGCAAGGCTGGTCGCTCGCTTCAAGACAAGGAAAGCCGCGGTGTTCTCATGTGCCCGGCTGTGAAGCGTGAGTACTACAGCAAGTTCTTGAAGGAAGCACTTCCCATCGAGAGTCAACTGCAGACCTTCTTCCACGACGCCTTCGTCACCGAAATCAGCACAAAGACGATCGAGTCAACTCAAGATGCGGTCGATTGGTCGACCTACACATACTTCTACAGACGACTTCTAGCAAACCCCAGCTTCTACGGTCTGCAAGATACGTCACATGACGGTCTGAGCGCATACCTGTCCGAGCTGGTGGAGTCTACGCTGAAGGAGCTTTCCGAGGCCAAGCTCATCGAGCTCGACGAGGATGAAGACACCGTTGAGCCGATGAACGCTGCCATGATCGCAGCATACTACAACATCTCGTTCATCAGCATGCAGACCTTGCTTCTCTCGCTCAAGCGCAACACGAAGCTGAAGGGCATCCTGGAAATCATCACAGCCGCCACCGAGTTTGAAGACATTCAAATCCGCAGACACGAAGAGCACACTCTGCAGCGTATCTACGACCGTTGCCCTGTCAAGCTCGCCGAAACCAACTTCGAGTCTCCTCACTTCAAGGCCTTCGTCCTCCTGCAGGCCCACTTCTCCCGCATGCAGCTGCCCACCGACCTCGCCAAAGACCAAGAAATCGTCCTCCGCAAGGTCCTCAGCCTCCTCAGCGCCACCGTCGACGTCCTCTCCTCCGAAGGCCACCTCAACGCCATGAGCGCCATGGAAATGAGCCAAATGGTCGTCCAGGCAATGTGGGACCGCGACAGCCCGCTCAAGCAAATCCCGCATTTCGAGCCCGAAGTCGTCGAAGCCTGCAACACCAACGGCGTCAACGACGTCTTCGAGTTCATGGAAGCCATGGATCCCAGCGAGAACCCCAACTACGGCCAGCTCGTCAAAGCCATGGGGCTCAGCAACGCGCAGCTCGGCGACGCCGCGCGCTTCACCAACGAGCGCTACCCCAACGTCGAGCTCACCTTCGAGCTCGAGGACTCCGACAACGTCACCTCCGGTGCGCCCAGCGTGCTCAACGTCTCCGTCGAGCGCGAGATCGAAGAAGACGAGGAGCCCAACCTCACCGTGCACGCGCCTTTCTACCCGGCTGAGAAGACGGAGAACTGGTGGTTGGTTGTCGGCGAGGAGAGCACTAAGTCGCTGCTGGCTATCAAGAGGGTTACGATTGCGCGGGCGCTGAAGACGAAGCTTGAGCTTGTCGTTCCTACGCCTGGTAAGCACGAGCTTACGCTGTTCTTGATGAGCGCGGATTACGTTGGTGTTGATCAGGCGCCTACGTTTGAGGTCGATGCTGCTGAGGGCATGGAGGAGGATGATGACGAGGATGAGGATGACGACGAATAGAGAAAGAAAAAAAATTGTGGGCGAAACCTGGTTCTGGGTGGACAAATGATAAGATATTTTTGTGTTTGTAAAGCGAATTGTAAATGAAATTTTCCTCTTTTTTTTTTACAAAAAAGTAATTCAAGAGTAACTCGCTTGTGATATTCAGTCGTGCGTTGAGTGCTTCTTTCTTCTTTTTCGATCTAGCTGATGGTTTGAACTCGGATCAGCTCAGATGGCTAGCTATGTAATGAGTGCCTGCCGCTCTCCACAGATTCTTGTTTGCCTTGCCTGCAGCTTTCATAACCATACGATTCGCAATCCTAACCCATGCTGTCCTAGAGATCTCCTCACATCCAAGTACATACATATATCATCATCACCATGTCCTAGCTATGGCAGCTAACCCACGCACCTAGCTCTACGCATCCCCTCTACGCCTCCGCATAATCTCCGCAAGCGGTAGATTATCCTCGTCGTAGAACTCGGCGTCTTCGTCTAAACCGAAATCTGCGAGACGTTCGCCTTCTTTGTTGCGCCATCTGTTACATCGCAAAGATCGATTAGCCTTTCGTTTGGCTTGACAAATGTATGTAACATGGACTTACGCTTCCTCGCCTTCCTCTTCTTCAGCAGAAGAGCGATGGTTGAGGATCGACGGTGACTGGATCTCTTCGTCTGCTTCGTCGTCGCTATCTGTTGCGAGCGCGTTGTCGTCGTCGTTGCCATCGTCATTGTAATGATCGTTCTCTTGTCCGGAACGGTCAAGGTGGGCGTAGCGTTCGTGGAATGGCCTTCTGCGCACGACGTGCTCTCCCGTCTGGTGGCGCTGGAGGTCTGCTTGCTGGCGCTTGCGGAACTCGTCTACATCCATGGACTGCGTGAAACCGTCGCCGGACGGCGCTGCTCGTGGAGCTCTGTAGACGCGGTCTGGGTCTGGTGGGGGCCAGGGCTTGCTGGGGTCTGGGAATGCTTATTAGTACGTCTCTGCTTGGGCGGATATTCGAACCTCAGTTACCATCGATTTCGTTATGTTCATAAACCAAACCGCTATCCACAGAAGGACTAAAAGCGAACGGCCAAGCCCACGCGAGCAAGTTCCAGGTGCCCATGGCTTGACGGAAGTTGGAGAAAATGCCAATGTCCCAAGGGAATTCCTGGTGCTCGATTCGGACTTTCGTGCCATCAGGGCCATCGAGTTGGCCGCCGAGGACGCGTGCACGGCGGAGGAGTGCGTGGTGGCGTTCGACTTCCCAGCTTTCGATTGTGGTGATGTTTAGGGCGAGACCCCAGACTGAACGGCCTAGGAGGAGAACCAAGCCAAAGAGGACAAGGCCATTAACGACGACGAGGATGAAGAGATGGGACAGCTGGAGGGCACTTGGGCCGAGATACTGGGTGGGTGGTGAGTTGAGATTACATGGTCATCACAATTGGGAGGACTTACACTGGGAAGATTGCGGTTCTTCCAGAGCAGGGCGCACCGAACAAACAGGAAGTATTGAAGATAGAGCATAGCGGCCACGGCGTAAGAAAGGAAGCGCAAGAAATGTGGGAGCGTGATGTGGGAGATGCAGTTGGCTGGAAATTGTTACCTACCATACTTGAAATGACTACGACATAGACAGCGAAAAGAAGTAAGAAACCTACCTGTCCAGACGCAGTGATGGTCCATCTTCATGATGCACCTGGGACACAATCGATCAGTGCCTGATCTATATTACACGCCTACATGAGGACCAGGATGACCTACCGCTTGCAGACCTTGCAGTGGTGGGCACGTGGCGGCTTTGGCATCTCGCACTTCCTGCAATACCGCTGGCGTGAAGAGGCCTCTGCCGCGACACGTGCGCACTCATCCTTGGTTTGGATGTGCTCGTGCCAGTCACTCGGGATGCGGCCCGGATCGGTGTAGCATGTGCGAGTGTAGCAGACGAGCAGTGCGAACACCAGTGCATTGAAGATGTATGCTTCTCCTTTCCGCAGCGGGCCTGGCTGGATGTTGTAGAACAGCCATTGCGAAGTGAAGGCTAAAAAGGAGACGAGGGAGACTACACCCGGGTATGCGAGTGCTTCCAGGCGGAAGGCAGGCATGTTGGTGGTGTGTGTAGTATTTTATTGAAGTAGTCTAGACTCCAGACTGTAGTGTTTCTGATATTGCTTAGCCTCTCGATGCGCGGACCAGCCGGGAGAGTCAGCACGGAAGGAAGCGCGGACGCGGCGATCGCACCGTTTACAATTTGGAGCACCACAGTGGCACCTTGGTGACATTAGTCGTGCTGCGATAGATTGGGGATAGTGCAGACAGCAGGCCTGGTCTCCCCCCAGCAAAGTGTCTCTTGTCAGCACCAAGACAACCCCATGATCTTCAACAAGTCGAGGGCTCGTCTGGAGTATAATGTGCCGGCCCACACTGCTGGGACTGTTCATGTATGTACGACCTTCACCTTGCTTACCACTGCCGTAGACTAGAGAGTACTGTACAATCAAAAAAGGCCCTCCATCTCCGCTCTGTACTGCTACGTCACTGCTTTTTCCATTTGCAACGCGTGCAGCCACAGCCATTTAGCAGAAGCTTAACTAACGGATGCCCGTCCGGAGCGCTTGACGTAGAGAGGTTCTGGCCCGTCGCCAACGACCGCGTACATTCCCGCTACCAGGCACTTTTGCACTCAGCCGCGACACACCCGTCAAACAAAGTGAATGCGCCTGTGTCTTGCCGTCAACCTGCAGGGCCAGCCATATACCAAACTCGCCTTTCTTACACCCATATACGCCAGTTGCTTTGTCCCTCACCCTCGGCAACTTCGGTACCGCCTCGAAAGCTAGAACCCGCATGTTGAGGCCAACGAGTGCACTTACACGCATGCCACCTGCGCCTTGAAAGAGCAGGCCGAATCCGTGCCTAGGCGCCCAAGGGCGACACTCTTTTTACTTCTACACCTCATGGCGAAACCGCACGTCTCCTTCGAGACGCAAGGGGTCCGGTATGAGTCCCACCTCACCGATACCGAAGCCAGAGCCGCGGTCGAGGGCGTCGACTATTTCACCAGCGACGGCAGCGTAGACGGAGAAGAGTTGGCAAATGTTGGGCGCCGCAGAAGGCGCGCCTCGCTGTCTATCGCTATGCCACCTCCGCAATCGCAAGCCGGCCTGGCGTTTACTGCACTACAGTACCTGCCAATGCCCGTGCTCGTGCTCTCAACCACAAAACATATCGTCCTTGCGAACGAGGCTGTAGGGAGACTTCTTGGTATCGATCTAGCCGAGTCGGATACAGATGACGACGATCAAGACGGAGGCCAAGATGATACACAAGGCGAGGAGCGGGAAGTCCAGAGCACAGCAGACTTGCTACAAGGAAAGACTCTCGGGGAACTCGGGATTGATCTTTTGCAAGGAGGCAACGCTGTCTTTGTATCGTGGGAAGACATTTTGCAAAATGTGGTTGACGATGCGTGCAAGGCACAAAAAGCGTACAAAAGACATTGTGAAGGTCTCGAGCAGGAGCAGGAAGATCAAACTCCAGGTGATACACGCAATAGATCTCACTCTGTCGCCTCTTCAAAGCGTAGTCACTCAAGCGTAAAAAAGACGACCGAAGTCCACGATGCCGCTGTGGATATCGTCTTCTCAACAGTGCGAGACGCACTTACCGGTCTCCCCAAACCAGCACCGGAATCCGTCACAGAACAAGCGGCACTTGCAAATGCACATATGCAGGCCAAAATGATCATCTCCGTCTGGGCAACAGAAGAAGATCAATACTTTACTCTTACCTTCACTGCCGCCGCAGATATCGCATCAGCTACGGCAAGCTCACTCTCTGGAGGATCTGCTAGCCATTCGGGAAGCACGACGGAGCTGTCAAAGCGAATCGTGTCTCGTCCAAAATCATCGCTCAATTCGGGTTTCCCATCCGCCGTCAGCTCGACATGTTCGAGCACATCAGATCCCAATCGCAAGACACGACGAAGTCGTATTTCGCCCGCCGGCACACCGAATATGCCTTCGCCTATGGCTTTCCCTCCTCGAGGTCCACCGGACAAGGCTGCTCAGGCTGCGGCGCCGACAATCTTCACCAAAAGCAATCGTCTCAAGGATGCCATCCTCAACAGTATGAGCTTCCCAGCTTATGCCATGTGGCGAGATCAGACCTTCGGTGTACCCAACAAAGCTGCTATTCAATTGCTATATCCATACGCTGACACAGTTCCCGACACGAATGAGTCGGCTACTGAATTCCTCTCACGTTATGTGCTGTACCGTGAAGATTTCGACGAGCTGATCCCATTGGAGGACATCCCGATCATGCGCCTGATGCGCGAGCAAGAACGATTCGAAGGCTACCGAGTCGGAATGTACTCGGCGAAAGACGGATCACGCGTTTTGTACGACGTTCATGGAGAACCAATGCTCGATGAGAAAGGCGTTTTCATTGGTGGTCTAGTCGTGTTCAACGACGTCACGGGTTTCCAGAACACCATCAACGAGCAAAAAGTGCGCAACGAAAGGCAATTCGAAGACATCACAAATATGATCCCACAAATGATCTGGCGAGCAACCCCAACAGGCGAACACGACTATTATTCCAAGCGCTGGTACGATTACACTGGCCTGACTGTGGAGCAAAGCGAAGGCGAAGGCTGGATGAATGGTTTCCACCCAGACGATCTCGAAGTTGCAGGGCCGAAATGGGCTCACAGCCTGGCTACCGGGGAGGAATATCTTACCGAGTACCGTGCTCGTAGCGCAACTGGCGAATGGCGTTGGATGTTAGGACGTGCTGTCCCAATGCGTGACGAGCATGGCGCAATCCTCAAATGGTTCGGTACCTGCACTGACATCCACGAACTGGTCCTCACGCGCGAAGAAGCAAAACAGACTCGCGCCCAGCTGGAACAGGTCATCGAACACGCTCGCATCACGCTTTGGGCCGTCGATCTGAAGAGCCACCTGACGCTCTTCGAGGGCAGAGCCATGTACGAGCCCGACAACAAAGATCTCACGAAAGCCAAGCAAAACCTTCTCGGCAGGAACCTTTGGGATATCTTCACGATTCAGGGCCGCGATAACGAGTTGCAGACCTACAAGGCGCCTGTCGAAGGAATTCTGGCTGGCCGACTCACGGACGAGACCCTCGAGCAGGAGATTACCTCTACCGGTCGATGGTTCAGAACACGATTGGTACCCATCCTCCGTCAAGAGCGCATAGGTGGGATCGAGGGAAACACTTTCATCGATGGTGTCGTCGGTGTCAGCATGGATGTCACTGAAATGAAACAGGCAGAGCTAGATTTGCAGAAACGCAACCAGGACAACGCCAACTTGATGGCACAAAGCGTTGCCGCCAAAGAAGCAAGCAAGATGAAGAGTCAGTTCCTCGCAAACATGAGTCACGAGATTCGTACGCCTATTGCTGGTGTCATCGGTATGTCGGAGCTCTTGCTCGACAACGATATAGGAGACCTTACCAAGGATCAACGTGAATGCGCCGAAAACATACAGAGGAGCGCAAATGGCCTTTTGACGGTGATCAACGACATTCTCGACTTTTCGAAGGTGGAGAGTGGGCGGCTGGATATCGAGGAGGTCCAGTTCGATCTTTCCGTGGTCATCAAAGATGTGAACAGCATGCTTTCGTTCGCAGCAGAGCGAAAAGGTCTCAAATATGTCGAAGACATACCAGAGATCAAGAACTGGAAGGTGATGGGTAAGCGAAATGTTATCAGAAGACACCGAGTCCTTCCACTAACTACGTTGCTTCGTTTAGGTGATCCCGGACGCTTGCGACAAGTCATGACCAACCTCCTCACAAACTCGATAAAATTCTGCGAAGAAGGATCCGTGACCATGCGCGTGAGAGTGCAGAAAGAGAGCGACGAGATCCTCGAGATCGCGTTCACCGTACAAGACACAGGCATCGGCATCGAAGAAGAAGTGAGGAAACGTTTGTTCAAACCGTTCTCACAAGCTGACAGCTCCACCGCACGACGATTCGGCGGTACAGGACTGGGACTTACCATCAGTAAGAACCTAGTCGAGCTGATGCACGGCAATATCTCGCTGGAGTCGGTCTTGGGAGCTGGAACCAAGGCTTCATTCACTATTCCGTTCCACAAGGCGCCATACCAAAGCAGTGGTTCGCCGCTCATCGGCTTGGATGCAATTCCAGACCGCCTGGCCTCGGAGATGTCCGTATCGAGAGCGTCTTCAGACAGTGGCCCTACCACGCCTACCCATACCCTTCGAAAGTTCGGAGCTTCGCCTGATTCTGCCATTTTAGGCAGCTCAGGAACGGCAGAAACAGTCGTCGCAGACCTGAGCGAAACAGAACGGAAGAAAGTCAATGTCTTGGTCGTCGAAGATAACCCCATCAACCAACAGATCGCCATCAAAACCATCAGGAAACTGGGCTTCCCCGTCACGGCTGTCTGGAATGGCCAAGAAGCGCTGGACTACCTACGGAGCCCGTCCCAGGAGAGACCGGCTCCCGATATCATCTTGATGGATGTTCAAATGCCGATCATGGACGGATATCGCGCGACGTATAAGATTCGTAACGCGACAGAGTTTGCCAGCAATGCAAGAATCCAAGGAACACCCATTGTTGCGATGACCGCTTCGGCGATCCAAGGAGATCGCGAGAAGTGTCAGCAGTCGGGGATGGACGATTATCTTGCCAAACCAGTGAAGAAACCCAATCTGGAAAGAATGCTGGTCAAGTGGGCCATCGAAGGACGCAGAAAGCGAGACGAGCTCATGCGGGATGGCAGCAAGCTGCTCAGACCCACCAATCCTCGCGCGCCGAGCAGCTTTGAGACCAATGTCAGCTCTGTTGAGTCTCCGCAAGACCACCTCATGAGTGAACTAGATCGCCTAGAATTCACGCAGCGCAACGCTCTTGAGCGCTCCTCGGAAACCAGCGAGGCCGAAGCAATGCGCAAACATCGCGCCGAAGAGAAGGCCATGGCGCTCCGCGATGAGATGCTCATACACTCAGCTGAGGATCCGAAAGAGCAGCTCGGTCGTGGTGAAGTGCTTCCGACCAACGAGAAAGGCGAGGAAGTCGACACGAGCCATTGGTTGACTTCGGAGAATATGCAAAAGGCTTACGGTGCTAACGCGAAGCCGGGGCACAAGGAGTGGAATAGGCTTTCGGTCGATGTCGATGGCACGTCGAGCCTGGCGGTGGATCCGGGCGACGGTACGGCGTCTAAGGCACCACCGCCGAGCACTGCTGGCAATACGCCTACACCTACGACTACGCCCGGTGCGCCGAGTGTGCGACAGGCGAAGAAAAGTCCCTTGGGACATGGTTGAAGCGTCGCATGTAAGGAGTAGCAGCGTGTCGGGACGGAATGTTGCACTGAAGTGGAAGCAAGGGGGTTGGCATCTCACAGTCGCGCTTTCCAATTTTCTGGACTTCGCGAGCAACGTCGCATCAAGCGTCGTCCTTGTAAGATGTCGGCGCCATGCACTTGACACCTATTGCCATCGACAAGCAGCACCCGGCTGTGTATGCTGCGGGCTTGTTCGCTGTACTGATACCTTTATACTACGTATCATGGCAATATCACATCGCACACGGGCCGTTGAGCCGTGTCACTCGTCCACCTTCAAATGACTTCGTCGGCGGCTGGTTGAATGTGCATCTCGTCGAGCCCTTCAACCCCTCTGCTGTTGGAGCGTACTGTAACACCACAGAATGGCGCCCCAATCTCGTCTTCAACCTCGCCAATGCGAACGGAGGTATCGGAAACGTGCGGGGCAACATCCTCGACTTCCTCTTCTTTGCCATCGAAGCTGGAGCCTCAATCATGCTCCCGGGAATGGCTAGTCGCAGCCAGACCGACATCAGCAATGTTTGGGCGAGTCGTGCGCCATTCGATCTCTTCTTCGACGAAGCTTGGTTTCTCAACGCCATGTCTGAGGCCTGCCCGCAGATGACCATTTACAAACCAAACGATGATCAAGACATGGTCGATGCCCTGCCAGGAAACTACCTCCCTCAAACCCGCCGGATGGACAACAGTCTCGAAAACACGCGAAAGGCTTACCGCAACCACCTCGATTCCTGGCTCGCCACAAAACCAAGCTACAGCCCTGACAACATCACCCTCGTAAACCTCGAGCGCACCCTCTGGGACATCGACACCCGCTCCCTCCCTCCCTCCTTCCGCCGCAACTTCCCTCAGGTCCTCCGCACCAACCCCTCAATCCGCCGCCTCGCCGCCCTCACAGCCCAATCCCTTGCCCTCCAACACCCGACCCTCGCCCTCGACCCTCGCGCCGCCATACCCACTGCAGCATTCTACGGCGCGCACCTTCGCACCGAAGCAGACGCCCAACAAGCCGGCTGGACCTCCGCCCCAAACACAAACTTCTCCGCGCAGACAGACGCCTACATCGCGCACGCCCTCGCCCACAACCTGTATCTCATGTACGTCGCCTCCGGCAACGCCAGCGAACTCGCACGCTTCGCAGAGAAAGCCGCCGCGCACAACCCCCCTCTGCTCGTGACGTCCAAACTCGACCTCCTCCCCGCCAACTCCTCCGCGCGAGCGGACCTCGAAGCTCTGACGTGGGACCAGCAAGCGCTGGTCGATTACGAAGTGCTACAGCGGAGCAGCGTGTTTGGGGGGTTCGTCAAGAGTAGTTTTAGCTTTAATGTTGCGATGAGTCGGGCGCAGAGGGGCGAGGACGACGCGCGGGTTGTGGAGCCTTGGAGGATGAAGCACGAGGATGACGGGGTCTGTTTTGACGATGGGGTTAGTCGGGTTGTGGGGCGGGATGAGTGGCATGAGAGTAGGATCCCGAGGGGGATGTGGCCTTGATATTTTTTTTCGGTTTGGGTGGTTGGGTTGTTGGTGGGCGGAGCGTGGAAGTGAGTGAGTGGGTTGATGTGATGTAGTATTATTAGTATGAGTGGAGTTTTGGCTAGAGGTCGGTCAGCTGGCATGATAGATCAATCGATCAATCGATCAACCAACCAACCAACCGATGTTGGAACGTTTCGTTCTGCTTAGTTGTAGAAAGCAAACGCATCAGATGAACAATTCGACTGGCTCGAGGCCGCACCTCCTGAATAAGATACAGAAGACGAGCGCGCCAAGTTCATCCCTCCACAGTCTGCTCAGCGCAGCCCGCCAAACATACCGCACTCCTCCTCATCCAACATGAGCAGTCTAGCGTCTGAACAGGGGATTCTTTCTGATGAGACGCCCTCCAGCGACGCCCTTGTTGTCGAACCCCTCGTAGAGCCTCCTCCGCTCGACGCTCAGCCAATGCGCCGAACTCCGCATCGCATTCAACGGTCATGCTTTGTGTGCACTCGCCACGGTCATCGTGACTGTGATAAGCAGTCACCTTGTTCGAACTGTAGGATGCAGAATGCTGGAGATAATTGTTGCTATCCCGACGATGAATACCTCGAACTCGAGAAGAGTTTACACAAGCATTACGGACCCAAGTGTTTCCCTTGCTCTGGAACCCACTCTCACTGCGATCGCGAATCCACATGCCAGGGTTGTATAATAGATGATCACGATTGTTAAAATACCCTGCCGGCGGTGGTAAGGAAGTGAACCAGCACAAGAATCTCGGGAAAGATAACAGTGATGGCACTGTGCCTATCAAATTCCTCGGATTTTACGATCCATCCGAGGTGCCAGAGCCTTCCCAGCCATTGGAGCCCTCCAGGTCTTCTCAACTATCAGAGCTATCAGCGCCACCTCGTCGCTCTGTTCAGAAAAAGAAAAAGACCTCCACAAAACGTGCTGCTTCCTCAGGCCCGGAACAACCTCCTGCAAAGAGTGCTGCTTCTTCGAAACCACAACAACCTCTCGCTCCTTCGAAACCATAACAGCCGCTCCCGAAGCGCACGGCTTCTTCAGATTTGCAGCATACCTCTACGAAGCGTACTGCTTCTTCGGAACCAGAGCAACTTCTTGCAAATCGTGCTACTGCATCAGATCTACATCAACTCGCAGCACCTGCTGTTTCTTCAGACATACAACAGTCTATCACAAAGCCGACTGCCTCCTCGGACCTACAGCAACCTTCCGCAAAGAGTGCTTTGGTAGGAGACGTTGCGATCGCTTGTCCGTCTAATTACTGCATGGACGAAAAATGTCCTAAGCGCTTCAAAAAACCCAAGACAAGAAGTGAATGGCATGTTGTTCTAAAACACATGCTCAACGCTCACAACCTTTTGACTCTGACCAAACCAGTGTCATACTCTTGCCTACGCAAAAGTACTATTGGTGGTCTTTCTGTCAAGGGATTCAAGACTTACTGTCTTGAAGAAGGATGTGCCTCATTTATTCTTCCCCGGCGTGGACACTATTTTGACGAGACTTGGTATCCTGGCAAGGGTCGCAAGAAATCCGTTCTACTTGTACCACTACCCTGGCCGTGCAAAGATTCCATCAACTTCATCAGTTTCTGTCGGACCAGTTAACGTACTATCGCTGAAGCCCTCAAAACCCAAGCCGATGTCGAGTTCCAGGCCTCTATTCATTGCAGCGATCTATCAGAGCTCTTTCACGGAGACATCAATGGTCCGTCTCTGCACACAATCAGATGCAAAAGCCTCATCTTTCCCGCTATTAGGAATGAAAAACACGACCAACCCCAGTACGCGCAAGTCGCGCATAGGGACATCCGGAGAACACACAAAGAAACCGAGTCAACCGACAATCTCGAAGCACTTATCGAGACTCTCCCGCCTGGCCCAATCTGTCTTATTGTTCGTGGTCTGGATGGTTTCGGCACCAACCTCAAGCGTATGTATCGCTGGATTAAGCAACTTCAACGCCGTGTTCACTTCATCTTTCTTGTGAAGCCAGGTGAACCCCTCCAAACCAATGGCCAAACCCTTCCTTGTGGTTGGCTATCTTCCGGTTTCCGTTGATTCCATCTTCCAGACGACGAGCTTCGTACTCAAACCTCCGACAAAGTCAAAAACCTCGGCGCCCTCCTTGAGCGCAAACAAGCATCAAAAAGAATTCCAAAGGAGGTCCAGCGAAGGACAACAGGCACAAATAGGGCCGTTGCATCTTTCTGCTGGCCCATTCGACTCTACATGGCTCCTCTGTTATCTTCTCTGTCTCTTCTTCTGGGGTGAGGGTGGGAGGTTCTTTCTTTACTCTCCTCGTTCTTATGCTGCTTCTCCGTCCGGTATTCTAATCTTATGCTGCACCTCGGCCTGTTTCCCAATCGTATGCTGCTTCTCAGCCTGATGTCCCAATCTTCATAGACAACTTTTGACAGGCTCACAACGGAAGTTTTATCTCTCAGTCACCTCGTGACGTGCTCGCATCAGCTATCTCTCCTCCAAGAGTCTACCTTGTTCCGCCTCGCGGACGCCATCTGCTTGCATTAGCCATCTCTCTTCCAGGAGTTCAGTTTGTTCCGCTTCACGGATGCTCGCGCAAACCATCTCTTCTCCAAGAGTTCAGCTTGTCCGCTTCACGATACTACTCACGCTATCTCCTCTCGCGGTCCAGATTCAAACTCCGTACTATCATCTCAGCGGTAAGAGTGAGCAAAAAGCATCTATAAACGAAGATAGCAGCCTAATAAACTCTGGACAGACGTATAATATAGATGATATCTCAACATTAAGAACAAACATATAAGAATCTACATGTCGATGATGGTAGCGCACTATAGACTGTTAAGAAACTGGAGTACATATGTTATCTCATTGGCAGAGCAAATAGTACGTATGTTGAAGCTAGACCACGAGCTCCTCTCCAAGGTCAACATCGCTTGCTCATTCCGCCTCGTTCAAACCCCTGACGTATGTTACGTTTGCTTACGTTCGAGGTGCTTGCGTTCATCTTACAGAACCAAGGACATATCTCCTACAGACAACAAGACATTGTGAGATTACTGGGAAATGGCACACGCACATTTGAAAAAGGTGGTCATATGAAGTCTCGAGTCAACTCATATGCGAAAGAAAAAATCAATAGAACAGGTTGTCTCTCTTCCTCTCTCTCTCTCTATACAAGAATAGTCGTGGTCTCGTGGCAAGATACACAAGGTCTCAATCACAAAAAAGTGACTCGACCACCTAGATGTACTGCCTTGCGCATGGGGGTGTTGAATAGCAAAAAGTAAAGCGGTGTAAAGGAGATCCCAGCCCAAAAACAAGCGACAGTGGTATAAATCCTCCCTGGGGACGAGCAAGTAGAAAAACCCCGTCCGAAATTGGTCAGCCTCGAAGCTGTCCCTCTGGTTCGTGATATCCCAAAGACAAAGGCCGACCAAGAGAGATAAGAAAAGCTGGCGACCAAAATTGCTCGCAACATCGCAAAAAAAGCAAAAATAGCAAGCGGAATGAAAACGCCTCCTCTATAGTGCATGATCAAACAAGACCAACGACGATTATTGGTGTGTCGGATTGAGCTCTTTCCGCGGTGTCATCTCCTGATCGGAGATGGGAGAGCTTCGAAGTGCTCGGGTATCATCAGACGCGTCTTGTATATGTCGTCTCTCTATCGCGTCGCGTCACATAGTCGTGTCAAGCATCCGCTTCTTCGTCTCCAGAAGCGGATCTCGGTGTAGGGGTTGGACCGCCTACAAGCTCATCGTGAGCCACTCCCACTCTTGTGGGCCAGTCATCATGCTCGGAGGCACGCCGGGTGGTCCCTGCTGTCCGGAGCTGGAGTTTCCGATACCTCCGCCCTGGGGAACCATTGCAGCCTGCATTGACAAGTTGTTCTGCTGCGATCCGAACAGGTTTTGCGCGGGCTGCGGCCTTTGCTGTCCATCCCTTCTACTTCTGCTGAAGCCACTGCTTCCAATGCTCATGTCATCCGCGTCATCCATGTTTGTGTCTTGACCCATCGGGTAGTTTGTCTTGCTTTGTCCTCTCGACTTCTTTGGGGGAATGGAACGTGTCGGTACTGATGATGGTGCGATGGGCGTCGGCTTTGGTGGACCAGGAGCAATGGCGATGGGGTTCTTTGTCGTGGGCTTCTCTGCGGTACCACTAGTGGGTGTGGTGGCGGCGGTACCAGTGCCAGCTGAGCCGGCTGCTGATTTGGGCGAATCACCATCGTTAGCCGAGGATTTCGAAGGTGTGTTCGCGGAAATGGCAATCGAGTTCTTGCGGCTGGCCATCTTCTTGGATCGCGAAGACGTGGTCGTAGCGGGGTTGCCACTGCCACGGTTCCTCTTTTTGATCACATCCGTCTTCAAGCTGAGTGGTCTCACAACACCGTGCAATTTAAGGAACAACCCGCAGGCATTGCAAAGAGGATGTCCTTCAGGGTTGCGACGCCACAGTGGGGTGGTCGTGGTAAAGCAGTTCGTGCAAGTCGTCGGAACACCGTTGTCGCCACCCGGGCGTGGGCTGCCGGGTCTGGATGGTGCAGCAGAGCTGAAGTTCGACTCTGGTGGAGAGTTGGGTGATGACTGAGGTCTGATGGAGAACATACCAGTCGCCATACCAGCAGTGTTGGGTGTCGATGTCGTGCGAGGAATCTTGCGCGTGCGCTGTTCGCCTCCACGGTTGCGAACATCACTTACAGATGCCGACGATGCGTGTCCCCTTCCAAGACCACCTTGATCCCAGCCTTGCGGTGATGGAATCATTTCGGCGTGGCCGATAGTCACACCTTTGCGTGGTGGTCCACCAGGGTATCTGGCAGCAGTAGGGTTGAACTGGTTTGAAAGGTTGTGCTCCCATTGGTAGCTGTTGGGCATATCTGTCGTTGACATGTTGTCGTCCATGGGAGAGAAACTCTGGGACACGCTCTGGTCACCGAACGACATCACATCGTCTTCATCATTATCAGAGTCCGCTCCAAATGTGAACATGTTCTCACTGCGGCCGAAAGGCAAGCTGCTGGGTCCGTTGAAATCGTGCTGTATGTGCTGTGGGCCGTCGAAGTGGCTGGGCATCTGGAATGCCGGCTGGCTGAATGAACTTGGCTGGCTCGCAGTCGTCAACGCGCTGAACATTGTCTCGCCGTTCGGGTTGAAGACGTATTGCTGCTGTGGCATGGATCCGTGGGGTGCGTTGTGGTGTTGATGTTGTGAGAAGTTGGGCATGGATCCAAAGTGGTTCTGGTGCTGAGCGCCAAAGTACATGTTTTGCTCTTCTGCCATAGGCTGAGGCGTCGATACTGTGGAGTGGAAGTTCGAACCAACGGGCGAGTGGAAGTTGCTTGGAGCTTGAGAATGGGGCATCGAGGCCGGCATGCCGTACATGTTGCTGAAGCCGCTGTTCATCATAGGCGAGCCTACTGGTGAGAAGTTGAAGTTGTTCTGCATCGGCCCAGCAGAGTTAATGATGGGGTCGTTTTCGAGATTGAAGGTATCGATGTTGAAGGGTAGGTGTGCCTGCGGCATGTGAGGGTGAAGTGTCTGGGTTGAGCTGGAGCCATCTAGTGAGTAATCCGGGAGTGCGGCTTCGGCAAGGACATTGTGGTCCATCAACGCGCCGTTGCTGACAGGAGGCACTTGAGGAGAGGCTTCTGCACGTCTTTTGGGTGGCTATTCAATGTTAGTCAGCACGCCAAATATTGGATGGGACAAGACCTACCCTTCGCTCGTCGATACTTGTCTTTCGCACGTGTCTGGGAACGTAGCCAAACTCGTTGTTCACACGCCCTTGCTCGAAAGGCCCCCCTGTTGGTGCAGAAGCCCGAGCTAGGTTCAGGTCTTCGTCCTGTATCTGCTGCTGGCGTTTGTGAATTGGGATGCCGGGAGCAGTGACGGTGGCGGACTCGAGGTCAGCCATCGTGCTGGAAGGTGTTGGCGAGATACCCGCGGGCGTTCCAATCGAAGTCGGGACGATAAATTCGTCAAGGTTCATGGCGTCGTCGGTTTGGTGGCTCTTAATCGTCTGGTCGGAGGACTGTCGCAGCTGTGCAATGCCACTAGGAGCGTTGCGCTTCTGCTGCGGCCTGGGAGGCAATCTAATTATATTACCGTTAGTCGCCGTTCACTACAAAAAAATATAATGCCATTGCATACCCTTGTTGCTGTCTCTCGCGTTCTTTCCGACGCAGGTTCATGGACATCATGCGCCATGTCAAGTTCTCCAGACGCTCGCCGTTCGGCAGCTGGCCCTTGGTCCGGTGGTACAATTTCCATATCTGCGTGCCAAGCGGGTCGTTCTTCTGCATATCCTCAGGCGTCTCGGTGTCGACGCTCGCGGAGTCGTCCTTCCATTGGTCTAGGAAAGAATCGCGCAACAGACCCTGGCGGGCTGTCGCCTCGGATGGTGAGCCC
>Ga0265797_10001864_pt1 | contig 36551 bp, 34 predicted proteins | sample P2T30metagenome_FD_192433 | JGI IMG/M metagenome (GOLD analysis project Ga0265797, IMG submission 192433) | Plant litter microbial communities from East Loma Ridge, Irvine, California - P2 T30 | ecosystem: Environmental > Terrestrial > Plant litter > Unclassified | place: USA: California...
CGCATGAGAACGGTTTCCGTACTCATCCGCTCCAGGAGGCGTGCCAGAGCGGCCGAATGGGCTTCACTGCTAATGAAGTGTCCGCCTCAAAGCGGACCGGGGGTTCAAATCCCCCCGCCTCCGCCAAGATGCCCCCGTCTGACAAGAAGGTTTGTTGGACGGGGGTTCTTTTTATGGCAGAAGCGACGCCCGCCCTCACCCGACCTGCTCTCGGCCGATGCGTATTGCGTGCTCTCAGGATCCCTGTGCGGAACGGGATCTTGGGAAGGGCCGCAAGATCATCTCAGTGACCCCTTCTCCGTATGCGCGCAGCCCGGCATTGAACGGTCTCAGTGAGAACAGCCAGGTAGTCATGATCGTGAGCATCAGACAGGCCAGGAGCATCACCGGCGATGGGAGGTAGTCCAGGCTGTCGTCGAGCCAGATGTCGAGCAGCCTGACGATGAATCCGTGGAGCAGGTAGACCGCAAGTGAGCGCCGCCCCACGGTGCCCAGGTAGCTAGGCATATTCGAGAGGAAGGCGCAGAGCGCAACGGTGCTCAATGCGGCACTCAAGCCCACGATCAATCGTGCGGCCACTCCCTCGGCAACGGTCACATCGAACCAGTCGAAGTTCCTTGCTCCGTAGAACCAGAGCTTATTGGGGTCAGCCAGGTAGAACAGCAGCATCGGTATGGCGGCGACGAGAGCCATTCCGCCCTTCTGTCCCGGGGTGCGGCTACCAGCCCAGCTGAGGATTCGGGAGCCGTAGAGCTTTCCGACGACGAAGAACACCCAGAAGGACAGTGTCCGAGACAGTGACAGTTCGTAGTCCCAGGCGGGAATGACTCCCCCGAAAAGGGCGACGAGCACGGACATGCCAAGGGTCGTGCGTGGAAATCTCTCGATCAGGGGCACGCTGAGGGTCCACCACACCATGGAGAGCAGAAACCAGGTGAGCCAGTACGGCACCATGAACTCGAAGTCCGGGTTGAGCCCGAGGAGGCTCATCCACCCGTAGTACAGAGGCAGGGCCGTGGCGAGCAGCACCAGGAAGAACGTGACCCGCTGAGGGATCTTCCCTGATTTAGCGGTGATGCCTGTCAGAAAGACGAAGGCGGGGATGTGGAAGGAGTAGATCACCGTCTGGAACACGCGCAGCAGGTCTGATTCCCAGGGCGAGACCGCCGCGAGCATATGCCCGAGGACCACCAGGAAGACGAACACGCCTTTGGCGCGATCAAGCTGCTGATTTCGCTGGGCCACATGTCAAGGGTAGACACAGGTCTTCAGCGCAGACTTGATAGTTGCTGAATAGAAACTGGGGAAACAGCTCCACGGTCCGACCCACGAATCCCGTGGCACTAGGGATGTCGCTAGGCTCTAGACATGACTTCCTCTGCCACTGAGCTGCCCGCAGATCTTTCCTCACCCCGCGCAGTCCTGGTCGGCTGCGGGGATGTCGGCACCCGGATAGGTCACCGACTCTTGGAGCAGGGTTTTGCGGTGACAGGGTGGCGGCGCAGCCCCGATCGACTTCCCGCAGAGTTCGACGGCGCGGCCGTTGACCTCACGGTAGAGGCGAGCATCCCGGCACCACCTGCAGACACTGCGGTCCTCGTCTTTTCCCCCGCAGCGGGGAGCAGAGATCCCGAGCGCTACGAGCAGGTCTACTTCCACGGCCTCTCCCGCGTCCTAGACCGCCTCGAAGAGGCTGGGCTGGCCGACTCCGTGCAGGTTCTCCTGGTCTCCTCGAGCTCAGTCAACGGTGACGCTGATGGCGTGCTGGATGAATCTGCACCGCTGACCCCCTCAAGTCCCACCGGCGAGATCCTGGCGCGCACCGAAGAGCTGCTGCGCGACTGGCGGTCCCGCGGACCGGAGTCCTCTCCCCGCTCGCGAAGCAGCATTCTGCGCCTCTCCGGAATCTACGGGCCGGGCCGCGACCGGATCATCAAGCAGCTTCGCTCGGCATCTGTGGGTGAAGCCGCAGGCCAGGACCCCCATGATGCCTGGCGGATCTCCAACCGGATCCATTCCGACGACGCCGCACGCGCCGCCGTCGAGCTTCTGACCCTCTCAAACCCGCCGGAACTCGTGCTGGGAGTAGACGAACTGCCGATCCCGATCGGAGTCGTGCACAACTGGATGGCCGATCAGCTGGACCTTCCCCGTCCCTGGACCGATCCACGTCTGGATCCCGCTCTGCTGGAGAGTTCCCGGCGCGGAGAACTCCGCGAGGCCGGCCACGGCAAAGCCCTGGTCGGAGCGCGGCTGCAGAGCCTGCTGGGCACACTGCTGCACCCTGACTTCCGCTCCGGATATTCGGCAGCCCTCCGGGACTGACCTTCGCCGGGATCGCTCCACAAGGCCTCATCCTGTGAAGCCTTGTTCAAGGGCGTCTCACCTTAGGCAGTGTGCTTGACATCACATCTGCTTCGGTGCTTGAGTTTAGTTACTGACCAATCGGTCTGGAATTGCAATGAGGAGTACCGATGACGGAGTCCACCCAGCTCGCCCACGCGAGTCCCGAGTCAGCGCATCAAGCCCCCCGGCACCGGATGCTGGAGAACGATCGAGCCTCACAGGCTCTCGGGATCACAGTGCTGCAGGCAGACCCAGGCCATGCCCGAATCCGGATGAGCATCCGTGAGGACATGACAAATGGCTTCGACATTGCCCACGGCGGGATGATCTTCTCCCTGGCCGACACGTGCTTCGCCATGGCATGCAATCACCCTGAACTCGATGAAGGCACCATCACCGTGGCCGCTGGCGTGGACATCAACTTCCTCCGATCGGCGCACCTTGGAGATGACCTCGTGGCGGAGTCCCACCAGGTTGCTCAGGCCGGACGCAGCGGCGTCTACGACGTGACCATCACTCGTGGCGAGGAGCTCATCGGAGTCTTCCGTGGCCGCTCCCGCACTATCCCGACTCCCGGAAAGAACTAGATCTCATGAGCAGCTTGACCACTGAGAGAACCGAACTTCCGGGCAAGAATCCAGCAGAACCGGATGCCGCCGAGCTGATGAGCCGGGATGAGATCGAAGAGCTGCAGCTCACCCGGCTCAAGGCCACCATCCGACACGCCTACGACAACGTCGCCGCCTACAGGGAGCTCTACGACGCCCACGGAGTCGGGCCGGATGACCTGCAGACGCTCGATGACCTGGCGAAGTTTCCCTTCACGGACAAAGAGTTCCTCCGCGCGGCCTACCCCTTCAAGGCGTTCGCCGTCCCGATGGAGCAGATTCGTCGGGTGCATGCTTCCTCAGGCACGACCGGCCGGCCCACCGTCGTGGGCTACACCGAGGAGGACATCGACACCTGGGCCACCCTGTTGGCACGGTGCTTGCGCTTTTCCGGCGTGCGCCCCGGAGATCTGGTCCACAACGCCTACGGATACGGACTCTTCACCGGTGGCCTGGGTGCCCACTATGGGATCGAGAAGCTCAAGGCCACCGTCATTCCCATGTCTGGAGGCCAGACCGAGAAACAGGTCCAGCTGATCCAAGACTTCAAGCCCCGGGTGATCCTCTGCACCCCCACATACCTGCTGGCCCTGGCAGATGCATTCCGGGCCGCGGGCGTGGATCCTCGGAAGACCTCGCTGAAGGTTGCCGTGCTCGGGGCTGAACCATGGACCGACCAGATGCGCCATGAGATCGAACAGACCTTTGCGGTGAAAGCCTGCGACATCTATGGGCTTTCTGAGGTGATGGGCCCCGGCGTGGCAGGCGAGTCCGGCGAGCGCCAGGACGGTTCCACCATCTGGGAGGACCACTTCCGGCCAGAGATCATCGACCCCTTCACCGAAGAGGTGCTGCGCACCGGCGAGCATGGGGAACTGGTGTTCACCACGCTGACCAAACAGGCGCTGCCGATCATCCGCTACCGCACCCATGACCTCACTCGACTCCTGCCAGGATCAGATCGCCCAGGTCACCGCCGAATGGGTCGTATCACCGGGCGGAGCGACGACATGATCATCCTGCGCGGGGTCAATCTCTTCCCCTCCCAGATCGAAGAGATCGCCCTGGAGATCAAAGAACTCTCACCACATTTCCAGCTGCGATTGGAGCGGCCGGAGAAGATGGATGAGATGACCGTGCACATCGAGCGACGGCCAGAGACCGGGCCGCAGGAGGCAGAAGCTGCGGGCGTGGAGCTTGCGCGGCAGATCAAGGTCAAAGTGGGATCCAGCTGCAGGATACGAGTGGAGGAGCCAGGCGCGCTGGCACGCTCCTCGGGCAAGCTGCGTCGGATATATGACCAGCGACCAAAGTAGCCCCCGCTAATGTAGGAGTCATGACCACCACCACGACTGCCGCAGGCACCTCACGTCGGGGGCGCCCCGGTTATGACCGCGAGGGTCTCATCACCGTCTGCGTGGAGGCCTTCAACCGGAACGGCTATGAGGCGACCTCCATGGGGGCGCTCTCGCGTGAGCTCGGGATCTCGAAATCTGCGATCTACCACCACGTGGATTCCAAGGAAGAGATCCTCGACATCGCGCTGAACCGCTCACTGGCGGAGCTTGAACGTGTCGTCTCCGAAGCCGAGGCCCTTGATGCCCCGGCCGTAGAGGAGCTGGACACGATTCTGCGTGAATCGGTCAAGGTGCTGACGACCTCCCTGCCCTACGTCACGTTGCTTCTGCGCCTACGCGGAAATTCCGAGATGGAGGTCAAGGCCCTGCAACGACGTCGTGAGATCACGCTGCGCATCGCGGACCTGATCAGCCAGGCCCAGAAGGACGGAGATCTGCGCAGCGACATCGACGCACGCACCGCCTCACGGCTCGCCATGGGCACGATCAACTCGATCGTGGACTGGTACCGCCCGGTGGGAGGCGCCCCTGATGCCGCTCTCGCTGAGACCGTGCGGCAGATGGTGCTTGGTGGTCTGCGCGCGCCCGCAGCAGGCTGAGCTCTCCACGCGCCACGCGAAATATTGTTTGCTCGAAGCAACTGACGAGAATCCCGACATCACAGTCATCCAGCACCATATGTGCCATCAGCGGTCACCACTTCGCGAAGAAACAGAACTCAGCGTCGTTGACCAGGAGCTTTTGTTCAGGTTAGCGTCAGATTAGGTTCAGTTCCACGTTCATTCCGCTGGTCGATCTACTTCAGACGGAATCAAGTACCCGGAGCAGACCGCCGCACAAGAAAGCACCTCTCAGATCGCCGACAATGCCAGATCCCGACGCAGATAGAGGCACTCACCGATGGACATTCTGACAACCGGCGGCACACTTGCCATCGTGATCGCTCTGATCGTAGCCCTGCTGCTGATCGGCACCGTGGGCCTTCTGATGATGCGGGCCTGGACCAAGGTGGCTCGCGCCGATGAGGCGCTGGTGGTCACCGGCAAGTCCTCCCGTTCCGACCTTCCTGGGTCACGGCCCAAACAGGTCATCGTCAATGGCCGGGCCCTGGTCAACCCGATCCGGCAGCGGCACGAGATCATCTCGCTGCGCTCGCGTCAGGTCCTGATGACAGTCACCGCCCAGAGTCACGACAACGTGACCATCAATGCCGAGGCAGTCGCGCTGGTGAAGATCGGCAGTGCAGACGAAGACGTCAAGGCTGCGTCCGAACGCTTTGCATCCCAAGACGACGCCGTAGTCGAATACACCCAGGACCAGCTCGAGGGCGCACTCCGCGGTCTGATGGCTCAGCAGACGGTCATCCAGCTGATGCGTGACCGGCAGAAGTTCTCCGACGAGATCTCTGAGTCGATCTCTCCAGAACTGTTGACCCAGGGCCTGCTGCTGGACTCCTTCCAGATCCGCGAGATCACCGATGATTCGGGATACATCTCTTCACTGGGCGCTCCTGAAATCGAAGCCAAGCGCCAGGCAGCCGAGATCGCGGCAACCAATGCGGAACGCGCGATCGCCAAAGAGCGGATCTCGAACAACGAACAGAACCTGATCGAGGAGACCGAGTACGACTCCAATAAGGCCGCTGCCACCTCTCGAGTCGGCCAGGCACGCGCCCAGGCCGAACAGGCCGAGGCTCTCGCCGGAGAGAAGGCCCGGCAGGAGGTACTCGGTCAGCGAGCAGAGAACCGACAGGCTGAGCTCGATGCTGACGTCAAACGTGTCGCCGATGCAGATCTGTATAAGCAGCAGAAGCGCGCCGACGCCGAAGCCTATGAGCGCACCAAGGCTGCTGAAGCCGGAGCATTGGTCGCAGAGTCCGAAGCTCGTGCGCGGCTGAAGCGTTCTGAGGCTGAAGCCACCGCCATCCGTGAGGAAGGCGAGGCCAAGGCTGCTGCTATCCGCGCAGAAGCAGAAGCACTGCGAGAGAACCAGGAGGCTGTGCTGGCTCGTGAAGCCCTCGCGGTACTGCCCCAGCTCATGGACTCCTTCGCCGCCGGGTACGCCAATATCGGTTCCATGACACTGATCGGCGGCTCCGGTGAATCAGGTGCCTCGAAGCATTTCGACGGCGAGGCCTCCGTGGCTCTGGCCGGCGTGTTCAAGCGGGTCGAAGCCGCCACCGGGATCGATCTTGGTTCGATCCTGCAGGCAAAGGTGCAGGGAAACGCCATAGGTGAAGCGATTGCCGAGTCTGGCCCCAAAGACCCAGCGAAAGTGAATAACGGGTAGCCCAGGTTTCAGCGCGCGCTGAGAGTTCGAGTGGCACACTGCGTACATGATCGGAACTCTTGACCTGCCCACCGCGCTGGAGACCAGCACTCGTAACCTCACCCTTCGTCGCGCTCACCATGGTGACCTTTTGCCAATATTGGAACTCCTCGCGGATGATCCCGTCAGCACCAGCAGAGGCGACGAAGCGTTTCCGAAAGACGCCACCCACTACGCGCAAGTCCTTGCTGGCCTCCTACAGGACCCGTCCAATGAGCTGCTCGTCTTGGTCAACCCCGCAGGCGAGCTCATGGCGACGATGCAGCTCACGCGCATAACTGGCCTGACCCGCCGCGGTGCCACGCGACTTCAGATCGAGGCCGTCAGAGTCTCCAGCAATCACCGATCCAGCGGTATCGGATCGGCCATGATGCGATGGGTCCTCGAATCAGCTGCTCCAGCAATAGGTGCCTCACTGGTCCAGCTCACGTCAGATGAGGCTCGAACCAGTGCTCACCGCTTCTACGAGCAACTTGGCTTCCGCGGTTCCCACCGTGGTTTCAAATACCAGCTGGCAGCGAATGTGGGGACTCCGTGAGGACCACGCGCATCGCCGTCGCGGGTTTCGCCTGGTGTTTAGGAGGTTGGACCATTGCTCAGCAGTGAGATCGCCGATCTTGCAGGGGTCACGGTGCGCACCTTGCGCCACTATCACCAGATCGGTCTGCTCCCTGAGCCTGCGCGCAGCAGCACGGGGTACCGCCGCTATGACATCAGCCATCTTGTCCAGCTGCTCCGCATCAAGAGGCTGACCACCCTCGGGATTCCCCTGTCAGATCTATCCGACGCCCTAGACGCACCCTTGGCAGCAGAGGACCTGCTCGAAGAGCTCGACCTGCAGGCTGCCGCTGAGATCGACCGTCTGAACGCTCGCCGCGAGCGTATCGCTGAGCTGCGCCGCAGCGGAGCCCCGCTTGACCTCGCACCAGAACTTGCGGAGTGGCGCTCCGCACCTGGGCTGTCTCTTCCAGAGGACATCTCGCGGTACGAACACGAACAGCTAATCCTGCTGGGGCACCTCTTGGGCGATGGCGATCACCAGGTGTTCACCGAAGGATTCGCCGCGTTGAACGCAAGGATGATCGCGCCCCTCTCGGCACGTTTCTCCACACTCGATGCCGAGACACCGGAGACAGAGGTCAACTCTCTGATCAATGAGATCGTCAAGGTCCTACGTCCTGTTCAAGAGAGGTTCGCGACTCTTCCCCCGTTGAACGACCAACTCACGGCCTTGATGGATGAATTGAGCGAACGAAGACTCCGCCCCGTCCAACATCGCGTCCTGCGTCAGATCGAGCAGGCGCTGGAACGACTCGAAGAGAGCTGAATCAAGGACTTTCTCAGCGGCCGAGACCCGACGCTTGACCCTGACGCGACGTCATAGCCTGGACTGGTCGCATGAAAAGAACCTCCTTCTTCTACTTCGCGTCATTCGCCGCCTCGCTGCTGAGCAACTCAGTCACAGCCATCGCACTGCCGCTGCTCGTGCTGTTCACCACCGGAAGTCCGCTCGACGCCGGGGTCGTCGCGATCGCTGCTGCGGTGCCGGCGGCGATCGCCGGGCTCCTGATGGGTTCACTCATCGACCGGATCAATCGACGCACTGCATCGATCCTCTCGGATGTCATCTCTACCGTCGCGCTGCTTGCTTTGCCCATCGTGGACCTGACGGTGGGGCTGAACCTAGGCTGGTTCATCGCGGTGGCGGTCCTTGGATCCTTCGGAGACGTGCCAGGCATGACCGCCCGGGAATCGATGCTTCCGGCTATCGCGAAGGCGGTGGGAACAGAGCCGGCTCGGTTGATCGGAATGCGCGAAGCGCTGGCTGGAGTGACCATGCTGATCGGTCCAGCCGCGGCCGGAGTGCTGGTCGCGACGTTCGAGACAGTGACGGTCTTATGGCTCACCTCCGGCCTGGCGGCACTCGCGGCGCTGCTCACGCTGGGCATTCCGTCTGGGGCGACCGCACATCTGCGAGAGCACGCCGAGGAGAGCAGGACCTCGGGCATCAGGTCTGTGCTGGACGGTGTGGTGTTCCTGTTTCACTCCCCGCTGCTGCGTGGAATGTTGTTGCTGTCAGTCACACTGGGGGTCGTTCTGGCAGCAGTGCAGGGCATGGTCATCCCGGTGCACTTCGCCTTCCGGAATGAACCTCAGTTCGTCGGATTCGTGCTCAGCTCCCTCGCCGCGGGCCTGCTTATCGGCGGTGGTCTCTTTGCGGGCCTCGCAACCAGTATCCCGCGCAGGGTCTGGTTCATCTCTGGTATCGCGGTTCTCACGGTGGGGCTCACCGGCCTCGCGTTCCTCGGCCCTGTGTGGTCGATCTTCGCCTCGGCGGCGGTCGCAGGCCTCGGCGGTGGAGCAATCGGCTCCGTCGTCGGCGTGACCTTCGTGGAGAACGTGGACGAATCCCAGCGTGGTCTGGTCCTTGGGGCGCAGAACGCTATCTTGACCCTCACTCCGGCGCTGGGCATCGGGGGCGGAGCTGTCCTCATCGACAGCGGCAGCCTGCACCTGGCCACCACCGTCTTCGTCGCCGTCTGGGTCATCATCGTCCTCGCGGCCCTGTTCAACCCCCGGATCCGCAGACTCGGCGAGCCAGCGAAGGACCTGCTCGATGCGTGAGCGCGAGCCACGAGACCGACTTCCCGAATGCGTGTTGACCGTCACACCACCGATGCTATACTGAACGAACGGTCAGTAAATCACGGGACGGAATTGAGGATGACGATGTCACCCGAGAACCACCAGCACGCGCCGCTTCGACTCGCAGACGCGAGTGATGCCGCGGCAGCAGTCGCCGAGGAAGAGTCCGGCCAGGCCCGCTTCGACGAGATCATCGCCGAAGACTCGCGGATCGAGCCGCGTGACTGGATGCCCGCGACCTACCGGAAGTCACTCGTGCGTCAGGTCTCTCAGCACGCGCATTCCGAGATCATCGGCATGCAGCCGGAGGGCAACTGGATCTCTCGCGCACCGAGCCTCAAGCGCAAGGCGATCCTGATGGCCAAGGTCCAGGATGAAGCTGGCCACGGCCTCTACCTCTACTCCGCCGCCGAGACGTTGGGCAGCCCGCGCGAGGAGATGTATGACCAGCTCTACAGCGGCAAAGCCAAGTACTCCTCCATCTTCAACTACCCGGCACGCACCTGGGCCGACGTCGGAGCGATCGGCTGGTTGGTCGACGGTGCCGCCATTGTGAATCAGGTTCCGCTGTGCCGCGCCTCGTATGGCCCCTATGGGCGTGCCATGGTGCGCATCTGCAAGGAAGAATCTTTCCATCAGCGCCAGGGCTGGGAGATCCTCTACTCGCTCTCCCATGGCACGAAGGAACAACACGAGATGGCTCAGGATGCCGTCAATCGCTTCTATGGACCGGCGCTGCAGATGTTCGGACCGCCCGACGGCGACTCACCGAACTCGCAGCAATCGATGGCCTGGAACATCAAGCGTTTCAGCAATGACGATCTCCGGCAGCGCTTCGTGGACATGATCGTTCCGCAGGTCGAGGCCCTCGGTCTCACGCTGCCGGATCCTGAGCTGAAGTGGAACGAGGAACGGGGCCATTACGACTTCGCCGAGCTGGACTGGGACGAGTTCTTCGCCGTCATCAAGGGCAATGGGCCACTCAGCCGGCAGCGTCTGGAGCACTACCGCAAGGCCAGGGACGAAGGTGCATGGGTTCGCGAAGCGGCCGTCGCCTACGCGAACCGCCAGTCTCAGGACCAGGATCGCGACCAGGCAGCCCTCATCGGCGCCTGAACGCCGTCCACCCCGCACTGAACCGCAAGAAAGGCGAGGCCATGTCCTCCAGCGCAGATTCGAGCACCTGGCCCCTCTGGGAGGTCTTCATCCGGGGCTCTCGCGGGCTCTCCCATGTCCACGCCGGATCGCTGCACGCACCCGATGCGACGATGGCCATCCGCAATGCCCGCGATCTCTATACCCGTCGCAACGAAGGAACCTCCGTGTGGGTCGTCCCGGCAGAGGCCATCATGGCCTCGGATCCCGACTCAAAGGGCGGGTACTTCGAATCTGCCCAGGGCAAGAGCTACCGCCACGCGACGTACTACACCCAGTCTGAAGGGGTGAAGCACCTATGAGCTTCGCATCTCATGATTCCGCCACGCGCCAGTCTCAGGGGGAGGCCATCACGGCGGAGGACATCGCAGCCTCCGGCGCCACCGCTGACGAGTCCACCGCACGCTACGCCCTGATCCTCGGCGATGATGCGCTGATCTTGTCTCAGCGTCTCAGCGGCTGGGTCTCGCGGGCTCCCGAGCTTGAAGAGGACGTGGCGCTGGCCAATATCGCGCTGGACCTCCTCGGGCACGCCCGCTTTCTACTCACCTACGCCGGCACAGCATGGGACAAATCCGAAGATGATCTCGCCTACTTCCGCGGGGAAGAAGAATTTCGGTCCTGCCGCCTTGTGGAGCAGGACAATGGAGACTTCGGCAAGACCATCGCCCGGCAGCTCATTTTCAGCTTCTACCAGCACGAGCTCTACAGCCGACTGGTGAACTCCACCGACACCACCCTCGCTGCCATTGCCGAGAAGGCGCTCAAGGAGGTCGATTACCACCAGGATCACGCAGCGCAGTGGACCCTTCGCCTCGGCCTTGGGACCGAAGAATCTGCCCGCCGCATGCAGGCCGGGCTGGACTCCGTCTGGTCCTATGTGGAGGAGCTCTTCACCGATGTAGAGCCGATCACCGAACTCGGTGATATCGCGGTGCTGCCGTCATCGCTGCGAGACGCCACACTGGAGCGGCTGCGGCGCATCATCGCCGAAGCCGGCTTGGATGTGCCCGATATGTCCGGCGCCCATGGTGCTGACCGATCAGGACGGCACTCCGAGCAGCGCGGCTTCATCCTGGCCGAAATGCAGGTGCTGGCACGCCAGCACCCCGGAGCAACCTGGTGAGAGGGCCCGCCATGGAGATGCTGAGACCCGAGGCCGTGACTCTTCCCGCCGACGCCTCGCTCTGGGACGTGGCCGCCACTGTGAACGACCCTGAGATTCCCGTGTTGAGCATCGCCGATCTCGGCATCCTTCGCGAGGCCCGCATGGATGAGGACGGCACCGCCGTCGTCGTCATCACGCCGACCTACTCTGGCTGCCCGGCCATGGATACGATCACCGCCGATGTCACTGCGGCGTTGCGTCATGCCGGCCACACACAAGTGCGGATCGAGACGGTGCTGCACCCCGCGTGGACCACCGACTGGATGACCGAGGAGGGGAAGGCGAAGCTGCGCGAATACGGCATCGCCCCACCCACTGGCAAAGCGACCCTTGGCCCGGTCCGCGTGGGACTGAGCGTGAAGTGCCCGCGGTGCGACTCCCCCAATACCCGCGAGATGACCCGCTTCGGATCCACCGCCTGCAAGGCGCTCTACCAGTGCCGCGAGTGCCTGGAGCCCTTCGACCACTTCAAGGTGCATTGATGACGACGACGACTCGCCGCCGCGCGACCTTCTCCACCCTCACCGTCTCAGAGGTGCGTCGGCTGACAACGGACTCGGTGGAGGTCACCTTCGCAGTTCCGGAGGAGCTGCAGGAGGACTTCGACTACGCGCCGGGCCAGTACGTGGCGCTGCGCACCGAGTTGGATGGCCAGGAGATCCGCCGCTCCTACTCGATCTGCACCGAGCCCACCCGGGGAGAGATCCGGGTGGCGATCAAGCGCGATATCGGCGGACTGTTCTCGAACTGGGCCAACGAGTCGCTGCAGCCTGGGGACCAGATGGAGGTGATGAACCCGTCGGGCGCCTTCATCTCCAAGACCGCGATCACATCCATGAACAACCCGGCTACGCTCGCCGAGGAGGCCGTGTCGCTGCGCTCGGACGTCCACCTGGTGGCGTTCGCGGCGGGCTCCGGGATCACCCCCATCATGGCCATCGCCCGCTCGGTGCTCGCCGCATCTCAGGACTCGACCTTCGACCTGGTCTACGCGAACCGTTCTGCCGGGGATGTCATGTTCGCCGAAGAGCTTGGCGACCTCAAAGACCGCTATCCCGCAAGGCTGGCGGTCCACCATGTGCTCAGCCGCGAGCAGCGGATCAACCCGCTGCTCACCGGGCGGATCGATGAGGAGAAGCTCAGCGATCTCCTGGACAAGGTCCTGCGCGTCGAAGACACCGATGAGTGGTTCCTCTGTGGGCCATTCGAGCTGGTCCAGATGGCACGCGACTCTTTGGCGGCCCGCGGGGTAGCTGAGGACAAGGTTCGCTTCGAACTCTTCACCACGGGACGCCCTGATCGACCCGAAGGGCAGCAGGGCCGGAAGGTCGCCGCAGATCCGGAAGGCGATAACGTCCAGATCGAATTCACCCTGGACGGACTCACAGGACAGATCGCTTCCCCGGCGGCCTCCGGAGAGACCGTGCTCAACGCTGCGTTGCGGGCAAGGCCAGATGTGCCGTTCGCCTGCGCAGGTGGTGTCTGTGGCACCTGCCGCGCGAAAGTGGTCTCCGGTGACTTCCAGATGGAGGAGAACTTCGCGCTTGAATCCGATGAGGTCAAGGCCGGTTACATCCTGACATGTCAGACCCGTCCCACCTCCAAGCAGCTTGTGGTCGACTACGACGCCTAGCCCCGTATCGACATCGCCTCACCGCCGCGCCGTCCCCACTCAGGAGTCTCCATGATCGACCTCAGCATCACCGGCAGCGTCGCCGAAATCACGCTGAATGCTCCCAGGAAGCTGAATTCTCTGGATGAGCAGGCGCTGGATGACCTCGACTCGGCGTATGCAGAAGCCGAGACGGAGGGTGTCCGCGCACTCGTGCTTCGAGGTGAGGGCAAGGGCTTCTGCGCCGGGCGGGATATCTCCGACGTGGTGCCAGCCACCGACGACGCACTCGGCTTTCTCCAGGGAAAGGTCACCCCGCTGATGCGCCGCATGGCCGCGTTCCCGGCCCCGACGTTCGCCGCAGTGCACGGAGCATGTCTCGGTGTGGGCCTTGGCCTCGCCATCGCCACCGACGTGGTCTACGTCGCTGAGAGCGCCAAAATCGGTTCACCGTTCGCGGCACTGGGCGCCACCCTGGATTCCGGCGGTCACGCACTCTTCGTGGAACGCCTCGGTGCGCACCGAACCCTCGATCTGATCTATACCGGCGATCTCATGTCCGGATCCGAGGCAGTGGCCGCGGGGCTCTTCTCCCGCGCGCTGCCTGCTGATGATCTGCTCGAGTTCACCCGTGCGAAGGCCTCCACCGCCGCCACGGGGGCCACCCTGGCGTTCCGCGAGTCCAAGGCCCTGGTGGGAGCCATCAGAGACCAGCGGCTCGGCCTGTGGGAATCGCTGAAGGAAGAGAACCACGCCCAGGGCAGACTCTGCGATTCTGCTGACTACGGTGAAGGTTTCGCCGCATTCCAGGCCAAGCGAAAGCCTGTTTTCCACGGGCACTGACATAGGCGCTGAAACGTGACTCGACAGACACACATCGGAGCTTGCCGCCGGTCCCGTGCAGGTCTAGCCTTCTCGCATGGAAACAATCGAGTTTGTAGAAGCGGTCATCCTCGGCATCTGGCTGCTGGGCATCGTGGCCTCCCTGTTCGCGGCGACACTGACCACCACCAAGACCCACGCGTCGGTGTTAGTCCTCGTGGCGCTCGCTCTGCCGATCATCGGTTCCGTGGTCGCGATCACCAGCGCAGCTGAACTGCGCTGGGAACTCCACCAGGACCGCAGGGAAGCCCGGCACCACGTCTAAGGCTCTGAGGGCACAACCCTCAGATTCAGACCCCGGGGATCTTGCCCGAGTCCGGTAGGTCCGCTCCTCGGGCGAATCCGGCCCACAGCTCCCGGACGGCTTTACCGGCCTCGTCGATCTCTTCCCAGGAGGCTCCTTCAAGGAGTCCAAGCCCTCTGGTGTTCTCACGAGTTCCGAAGAGCAGCGCCACATCTACCGCGTGCGCGGATCCGAATTCATTGCCCCGTGCCGCCCAGGTGAAGACGAAGTAGTGGGCTCTTCCTCCCGCTCGACGGTGACGCCGGGCAAAGGCACGAATGCCATTGGAGTACACCAGGCGCGTGGCCAATGCGCTCAGCAGCGTCATGGCATGCGGACCGAGCACCGGAATCTCACGAATTCTCTGCACCGGACGCGCCACTGGAATGAACAGCCTGGCCTCCTGCGCGGTATGGGTGATGATGACATCGATCTCGGGTGCGACCGACTTCCAGGCCTCGTCGATCTGAGCTTCCTTTGGCAGCGGCCAGGTTCCATACTGTGTCCCGAAGGGCATCAGTCCGCGCAGACCGAACGGGGCAGCAGCCGCCCGGGCTGCTTCCTGAATCCGTAGGACCTCTTTGATAGGCGCCTCGGCCGATATCGAAGTCCCCGCCGCCGCCATGGCGGCGGTCATCTTGGAACGCCCTCGGGAGATGCCCAGCGGAGGGCTCTGCATAATGGCCCTGCGGAAGAGCTGCGAGGCTCGTGGAGTGATCATCAGGTGAGCCACGGCGTCGCCGCCGGCAGACTGGCCGAAGACCGTGACGGCGTGCCTGTCTCCGCCGAAGGCTTCGATGTTCCGCTGCACCCATTCAAGGGCACAGAGCTGATCCAAGAGACCGAGGTTCGGGGTGCGCCCATGGCCGCCCAGATACCCCAGTGCCCCGAGCCGGTAGGTCACGGCCACGAGGACAACGCGCTGTTCGCTCACCAGAGGCGTCGAATCATAGATGGGCGCGTCTCCGGCACCGGAGATATAAGACCCGCCGTGAATCCACACCATGACCGGCAGACGCTCATCCTCACGGAGGTCTTCCGGGAGCGTGACCGTGAGATTCTGACAATCCTCACTCTCCGGCAGCCCACCGGTCTGACGACCCATGACGTGCTCGAGTTCCCGGATGCGCCACTGTGGGCAGGCTGGCGCTGGATCCAGCGCCGCATATGGCTGCAGCCAGTCGTCCACGGGTACCGGCGGCTGGAAACGCTCGGCGCGAGCGTAGGGAATGCCCGCGGCCTTCACGACCGACCCGAGAGCCTGTCCGATGACGGGACCACAGGGCGGAGTGAATCTCCGCGTCGGACTCATCTCCGGCTCAGGGTCCCCCATCGGACCCAATCTCACCGACCCATGCGTCGCGGTAGAACTGTGGGGATCCTGACTTCAGCAGCTCGGCATAGGCGTCATCGGGCAAGGACTGTGCCGAATCCTCAGGAACCTCTGAGGTGAAGGCGGATACGCCTATACCCGCTTGTTGATCAGCTACCTCCAAGCCCGCGATCTCTAGGATCGTGGGGAACATATTGATCTGATCGACTCCAGAGCGCACGATCTGGGGGTCATCCTCACCCGGAATCCAGATGCGGTTGAAAAGCGTGCGGTTGGGGTGCTCGTCGAGCTCTTCGTGGAAAGCGTCGCCAGCATCTGAAGGCTTCAGGTGATCACCCATGAGGACCACTGCTGTGTCCTCGAGATAGCCCTGTTCCTCCATATGGTCCACGAATCCCGCGACCTGCTCCATGGAACAGGCATAGACGGATGTCATCTCATCCGCTGTGTCCACATTGCAGTAGTCGTGGACGTGAACGGGCTCATGCGTGTCCAGTGTCAGCACGGAGAGATTAAAGGGCTCCCCGGTCTGCTCGGACTCGGCGTGGAGATCGTCGATCTCATCCTTGGCGTATTCCATGAGGCGCTGGTCGCTCAGGCCCCAGTCGCTCCTGAAACTGCTCTCCGGTTCGCCGGCAGCGACCCAGTCGCTGCGTCCATTGACCTCCGAGTAGCCGTGATCGGTGAGCAGTGTCTCTTTGGCAGCGAAGGAAGGGTTGGCGCCTCCGAGGAAGACACTTGTGTAGCCGGAGTCTTTCAGCAGATCACCGAGGCAGGTGGTTCCTCCCAGGTAGGTCTCTTCACCGACTCCAACCTCAGAATAAGAACCGCTGTTCGCGGCGGAGAGGATGCCGTTGAGTGGGAAGCCGCACTGTGTCGAGGTGATGCCGGCCATGGTCCAGCCACTGCCGTCATACTCCTGGAGTCCCTCAACGCTCTGCCATCCGTCTGCCTCTTGGGTGGTCTCCTCCAGCGAGGCGTAGGGGTTCTTCTCGACGAGTCCCTCTTCTCCGAGGGTGGCTTCGGCGGACTCGAGATAGACGAGGACAAGATTGCGTTTGTCCTCGTCACTGGTGATCTTTGGCTCCACGTAGTGATCGCCGACGTCGTACTCGGAATTCGCTGCTGTCACGTACTCGGTCACTTCGACCGTGGAGACGAACGCGGCCGGTCCTCCGACGATCAGCACGGCCGCGATGACGGTCCGCGTGGTGCGCCCGAACCAGGGCGAAGCTACCTGGCCGCCGTCGCGCTTCTTTCGAAGATTCCTCCGCCGCTGAAAATAGGGCCACGACGTCAAAGCGATCGTGAGCAGCAGCGGGAACAGGCCGATTCCGAAGATGCAGACCCAGACGATGGGGCCGCCTCCGCCGTCGAGCTGGACTGCCATGAGGTTCAGGAGTACCTGAACCACAGTGACCTGGCCCCAGTAATAATGGATGATGACTGCGGACATCAGCAGCAGCAGACCCAACCAGATCATCACAAACACCACAGCCCGGGAGAGCACTCTTCCGAGCAGTCCCACTACGCGGAGAACCTGGGCAGATTTGCCACTACTTTGGGATCCAGATGTCGTCACATCCCCCACCTCCACCTCGGCGCCAGCATCCGTCAGCCAGCTTCACTAGAATTCAACCTATTATTCTACCGGGTGTTGCGCGATGTTCATCTAGTTGTCAAATTCGCGAGTGTCACGGTGAGGTCTGACCGGTTCTGAGCTCAGTTCAGAAGCCACTCGGGCTTGTTCTGCTTCGCCACGCGAGTCAGCACGTCGTAGGTCGCCACGATCTCGTCACGCTGGTTGTGCAGCACCGTGTCCCAGCGGACTTCACCGTAGTCATCGGTCTCCCGTGGGGTGATCTGCTTAGCGGTCAGCGTCACCCGAATGGAATCCTCATAGGTCACCGGAGTCTGGAAAGACAGGTTCTCCAGACCCGTGTTCGCGAGGACCGGCCCGGGAGCAGGTTCCACGAAGAGACCCGCAGCCCAGGCCACCAACAGGTAACCATGTGCCACTCGCCGAGGGAAGAACGGATTCGCTTTCGCAGCCTCCTCGTTCGTATGCGCATAGAAGGTGTCACCGGTGGATTCAGCGAACGCAGTGATGTCCTCGAGTCCCACCACCCGCAGACCCGAGGCGAACTGATCTCCGATCCGCAGCTCGGCCAGCGATTTGCGGAAGGGGTGCGTGGCAGAACCGTCGGCCACGCTCTCCGGTGTCGCGGTGACCGCCTTGGCTCCGCGATGCCAGACCCCGGTCACACCGGTCAGCAGGTCCGGGGATCCCTGGATCGCGGTGCGCTGCATATAGTGCTTGACCGCCCGGATCCCGCCAAGCTCCTCGCCGCCACCGGCACGCCCTGGTCCGCCATGGACCAGATGGGGCAGCGGAGAGCCATGACCGGTGGAAGTCTTCGCGTCATCACGGTCGAGGAAGAGGACACGTCCGTGATGCGAGGCGATCCCCCGGGTGAACTCCGCGGCGATCTCCGGGTCATGCGTGCAGACCGTGGCCACCAGGGAGCCGCCGCCGAGTGCGGCGAGGTCCACGGCGTCGTCGATGTCTGTATAGCCGAGCACCGAGGTGACCGGCCCGAAGGCCTCAACCGAGTGAACCGCTGGGGTACGGGGCTCGGCGAAGGACAGCACGGTCGCTGGGAAGAACGCACCCTGTGCAGCATCCGCAGAACCGGTGCCGGCCGCCGGGCCACCCACGCGCACCGCGCCGCCAGCGCCGACCAGAGTCTCCACAGCCCTCGCCACCTCATCGCGCTGATCGGTGGAGGCCAGCGGACCCATCGTGGTGTCGGCATCTCTGGGATCCCCGAGGACCACACGGGAGTCCAGCCGGGCCCGCAGCGCCTCCACCACAGGCTCCACCTGGGCCGATGGCACGATGACCCGACGGATAGCAGTGCATTTCTGCCCCGACTTCGCGGTCATCTCCAGCGCCACGGACTTGATGAACGCCTCGAACTCCGGGCTGTCCTCGGCGGCATCCGGGCCCAGTATCGCGGCATTGAGAGAGTCTGTCTCCGCCGTAAACCGCACACCTTGATTGGCAACATTGTCATGGGAACGCAGCAGCTGGGCCGTATTCGCGGACCCGGTGAACGCCACGTGGTCGCGGTGATCCAGATGATCCAAGAGGTCCCGGGCGGAGCCGGAGATCAGCTGCAGCGCGCCGGCAGGGATCAGCCCGGAGTCGATCATCAGCCGCACACAGGCCTGGGTGACATAGGCGGTCTGCGAGGCCGGCTTCACGATCGTGGGCACGCCAGCGATGAAGCTCGGCGCAAATTTCTCCAGCATCCCCCAGACCGGGAAGTTGAACGCGTTGATCTGCACAGCGACTCCGGTCAGCCGCGTGTAGATGTGCTCACCGAGGAAGGAACCGTCGCGGGAGAGCTGCTCAACCTGCCCGTCAAGAATCACATTCGCGTTAGGCAGCTCCTTGCGCCCCTTGGAGGAGAAGGTCCGCATGGTGCCGATGCCTCCGTCCACATCGATCAGGTGATCTCGACGGGTGGAGCCGGTGCGGTCGGAGAGCTCGTAGAGCTCCTCGCGGTGCTCATGGAGGTAGGCGGCGAGATGCTTGAGTCGCAGTGCCCGCTGGTGGATGGTCAGCTGACCCAGGCTCGCCTGCCCCACCGCACGGGCATGGGCGACGGCGGCGCCGGTGTCCAAACCTTCAGTGGATACCCGGCACACCGGTTCTGCCGTGGAGGCATCGAGGATCTCGCTGGCCTTCGCCGCTGAATCGGGAGTCCACCAGACGTCCTGGATATAGCTGGGGAGCAGGCGGGTATCCGCAGATATAGCAGTGGCGGCCATGGGGTCCTCTCGAGAGCAGTGGATGCGACCGATCATGAACTGACCGAACGGTCGGTAATTCATCCATAGTAGCTCGGGATCTCAGAATGTGACAGCCCACACATGCGATTCGGGGGTCAGTCGAGTTTCACAACTGTCCGCCCGCGGACCTGCCCGGCGAGGATCTGCTCGGCCTGGTCAAAGACCTCCCCGAGAGGGATCTCCTGTGTCATCTCCTCGAGCAGCTCCAGCGGAAGATCACGGCCCAGACGCTCCCAGGCCTGCTCACGCAGCACGCGCGGTGCCGTGACCGAGTTGATGCCGGCAAGGGTGACCCCGCGAAGGATGAACGGCATGACAGTGGTCGGCAGATCAGCCCCCTGGGCGAGGCCGCAACTGGTGACCGTGCCGCCGTCCTGAGTCTGGGACAGGATGTTCGCCAGCGTGGCGGAACCAGCGGCATCCACCGCCCCAGCCCAACGCCGCTTCTGCAGCGGGGCCCCGGGCTCCGCGAACTCCTGCCGGTCCAATACTTCGGTGGCACCCAGGCGCCGCAGGTAGTCACCTTGAGAATCAGCCCGGCCAGTGACGGCGCTGACCTGATACCCGAGCTGAGACAGGATGGCGATGGCCACCGAGCCCACACCGCCGGCAGCGCCGGTGACGACGACGCGCCCCGCATTCTTCTGCACTCCGCCATGCTCCAGCGCAAGCACAGAGAGCATCGCGGTGAACCCGGCGGTGCCGATCGCGGCGGCCTGACGCGGGGAGATCCCCTCGGGGAGCTTGACGAGATGCTCAGCGGAGACGCGAGCGCGCTGAGCCAGCCCACCATGGGCCGATTCGCCGATCCCGCCTCCGGTGAGCACGACGGTGTCCCCGGGCACGAAGTGCGGATCCGCGGAGCCTGCGACAGTGCCCACGAGGTCGATCCCCGGGATCAGCGGCGAGGTCCGTGCGACCCCAGGCTTTCCGGACAGCGCAAGACCATCCTTATAGTTGATCCCGGAATAGCTGACATCGATGTCCACCGGAGCCTCTCCTCCAGAGCCCTCGAGAAAGTCCTCCTCAAGCTCCGTCAGCTTCGCCTGGTGATCCTGGATACGCCCACCCTGGACGTCTTGTTCAATCAGTGCAGCGGTGAATGTCATGGCAGCCTCCTTGGCAGTGGATGTTCATGCTCAGCATGGTCGTCGAAGATCAACGCAGTCTGGGAGGACTGCACGCAGGCAAGCGACTGAATGCGCTCGAAGATGACTCTCCGAAGCTCCTCAACCGTCCGGGTGCGCACCAGCAGCACCGCATCGTACTGACCCGCCACCAGCGAGAGGTGCCGCACGGCCGGCTCATCCGCGAGCGCCGCTCGGAGGACTTCCCAGTCATCCTGCTTCAGATTGAGAAAGACATAGGCGGCGGTCGAAAGTCCGGCAGCCCGCTCATCGATGACCGCCGTGTATCCGCGCAGGACTCCCGCGTGGCGCAGTCGCGAGATGCGCTCATAGGTGTTGGCCCGGGAGAGGTGCAGCTCGGCCGCGATGGCGGTCACGGATCTGCGTGCATCCGCACTCAGGGCATGCAGTATCCGGTGATCGACGACGTCCAGCGAGATCTCACTCTGCGTCGTTCCGTCTTGCACGTTGTCCATAGTTCTGGACGCTACCAGTCTCCAGCCCTCAGATGTGTGCAACTCGTCCAGGTCTCACTCGCTCCAGAGCTGCACCTGTCTCGGATCCTTCTCCGAGGTGGCCGCCACCAGGTGAGCTGGGTCACACTCATAGAAAACATGTGATTCACGGCACTTTTCACTGAACTCCAAGGAGGCTGGCGCTATGACCAGCGACACCGTCCAGGACACCACCCCCGGGGCCACCGAGGGCGCCACCGAGGGGACTGCCAAGCAGGCGACCGAGCAGGGCTCCCATATTCGTGACACCAGCAGCAGCTTTGGGATCACCCCGGAGCAGTACATGCTCCCAGCCGCCCAGCAGATCCGCATGCTCGGCCCCGACGGAAGGCTCATCCCCCAGGCGGAACAGGGCACCAGCCCGGGTCACGAGTACCCGATCCCCGAGGATGACGCACTGCTGGCAGCCTATGAGGCACTGGTGGTGGGCCGCCGGGTCAATGACCAGAACTACGCCCTGGTCCGGCAGGGCCGGCTGGCCGTCTACCCCTCTTCACACGGACAGGAGGCCTGTCAGGTCGGCGCTGCACTCGCACTGGGCGACGGGGACTGGATGTTCCCCACCTACCGCGACACCGTGGCGACCATCAGCCGCGGAGTGGACCCGCTGGAGGTCATGGTCTCCTTCCGCGGGGACTGGCACTGCGGATATGACCCGCTGCAGTACAAGATCTCAGCGATGTCCACCCCGCTGACCACACAGCTGCTCCACGCCGTCGGCGTTGCCCATGCGGCCAAGCTGCGCGGCGAGGACACTGTGGTCCTGGCCATGTGCGGCGACGGCGCCACCAGTGAAGGCGACTTCCATGAGGCGCTGAACTTTGCCGCCGTCTTCGAGGTCCCGGTGGTCTTCTTCGTGCAGAACAACGGCTACGCGATCTCGGTTCCGCTGGCTCACCAGACCGCCGCCCCCTCGCTGGCGCATAAGGCCATCGGCTACGGGATGGCGGGCGAGCAGGTGGACGGCAATGACATGGTGGCCGTGCTCGCCACGCTGCGCCGCGCCGTCGACCTTGCTCGCAAGCACTCGATGCCCCTGCTGCTCGAAGCCATCACCTACCGCATGCAGGCCCACACCAACGCCGACGACGACTCGCGCTACCGCGAGTCCGATGAGGTCGAGCAGTGGAAGCAGCGTGATCCGCTGCAGCGCATGCGCACCTTCCTCACGGATAAGGGCGTGCTCGATGAGCACGCCGAGACCCGCATCAGCGGCAAGGCAGAGGAGGTCGCGGCGGCCCTGCGGCTGGCGATGACCACCGAGCCAGAAATGGACCCGCTGGAGATCTTCGACCACGTCTATTCCACCCCCACCGCCCAGCTGCGCGAACAGCGCGACCAGTTGGCCGATGAGCTCGCTCGAAATCAGGAGGGCTGACCCTTGGCCACCATCACCGCACCCGCCCACGCCCAGGCCCACGGCACAGAGACGTCCGCCGCCACACCCACCACATTCGCCGCCGCGCTGAACACCGCGATGTCAGATGCCATGGAGCGCGAAGCCTCGGTCTGCGTCTTCGGCGAGGATGTGGGCACACTCGGCGGCGTCTTCCGCATCACCGACGGGCTGACCCAGCGCTTTGGCAAGGGCCGGTGCTTCGACACCCCGCTGGCTGAATCCGGCATCGCCGGCATGGCTATGGGTATGGCCATGAACGGGATGCGCCCGGTCATCGAGATGCAGTTCGACGCCTTCGCCTACCCCGCGCTGGAACAGATCTTCAGCCACATCGCCAAGACTGCGAACCGTTCCCGCGGGCGGGTACGCCTGCCCATGGTCATCCGCATTCCCTACGGCGGCGGAGTCGGCGGGGTGGAGCATCACTGTGACTCCTCCGAGGCCTATTACGCGCACACCCCGGGCCTGAAGATCTACACCCCGGCCACGGTGAGCGACGCCTACCTGATGCTGCGCGAGGCCATCGACTCCCCCGATCCGGTGGTCTTCTTCGAGCCGAAAAAGCTCTACTGGACCAAGCAGGCTGTGGATCTCAGCGCGCTGCGGACCGAATACGAGTCCGCCGCAGCGGATTCCTCGGCCCCGGCCGCCGGAGTCGGAGCCGAAGGCCGTGCCGTCGTCGTCCGGGAGGGCACCGACGTCTCCTTCATCAGCTATGGGCCCAGTGTGTCCACGGCGTTGAAGGCCGCGGAGGCTGCCGCCGAGGACGGCATCTCCGCCGAGGTCTTGGACCTGCGCAGCATCGTCCCCTTCGACGACGCCGCGCTGGCCGCCACGGTGGCCAAGACCGGACGTGCCATTGTGATCGCCGAGGCTCAAGGCTTTGTGTCCGTGGCTGCGGAGATCGTGGCCCGCATCCAGGAGCGCAGCTTCCATTCGCTGTCCTCCCCGGTGAAGCGCGTGACCGGCTTCGACATTCCGTATCCCTCGCCGAAGCTCGAGGAGCACCACCTGCCCAGCGTGGACCGCATCCTGGACGCGCTCGACGAACTGCAGTGGGAGGACTGAGATGACCACGTTCAATCTGCCCGATCTGGGTGAAGGACTCACCGAGGCCACTCTGCTGAGCTGGCTGGTGGCCGAGGGCGAGACGATTGTGGTGGATCAGCCCATCGCCGAGGTGGAGACCGCGAAATCCGCGATCGAGGTGCCCTCCCCCTACGCAGGAGTCGTCACCACGCTCCACGGTGCGGTGGGCGAGACCATGATCGTCGACCAGCCGCTGATCACCGTGGGTGCCGGTGGTGAGGCGGCTGGTGACAGCAGAGACTCCGGTTCCTCCGGGGACGCCGGTGCGCTGAGCTACCGCGAGGAGGAACGCGCGGGCACGGTTCCGGCCACCGGATCCGTCTCAGCCCCGGATGAACCCGGGAAGGATGAGGGCTCGGGCAACGTCCTGATCGGCTATGGCACCTCAACTTCTTCGAACAGCCGACGACGACGTCGGCGCAACGCTGCTGGTCGACAGAGGAACAACGGCGGCAGCGGTGAGACCGAACAGGGTCATTCCGCCGCCTCTCCTGCCGCGCTGAAGGCACCTCGGGTCTCCTCCCCGCTGGTGCGCCGCCTCGCCCGGGAGCACTCGATTGCGCTGCGCGAACTCAGCGGCTCCGGTCCGGACGGAATGATCCTGCGCGCCGATGTGCAGGCAGCGATCAATGCCTCCTCGAAGCAGGAGTCTCCCGCAGCAGCTGATCCCTCCCGGACCACCGATGATCCCGGTGCCTCCTCGAGAGCGGCACCCTCATCGGGGTCCGCGCCCGGTTCCACGAAGGCGGTCACTCCAGGCGGTCTCGAGGTGCGTGAGCGTGTCCCCATGTCAGGAATGCGCAAGGCCGTGGCCACCACACTGTCCCGCTCACGTCGTGAGATCCCAGAGGCGACCGTCTGGCAGGACGTGGACATGACCGAGGTTCTCGCCCTGCGTGCCCGGCTCAAGGAACAGGCGGCCAAGGACGGGGTCGCAGCACCCTCGCTGCTGGCTCTGCTGAGCAGGTTCGTGCTGGCAGGACTCGCGCGCTATCCGGACCTTGCCACCCGGCTCGAGGTGGGTGAAGACGGCAGCCAGGAGATCGTGCACTTCGACGGGGTCAACCTCGGGTTTGCCGCGCAGACCCCTGCCGGTCTCGTGGTTCCGGTGATCCGGCACGCGGAGCGGCTCTCGGCCCGCGGGTTGCACACCGAGATCGACCGGCTCGTGCGCGAGTCCCGCGAAGGGTCGATCTCCGGGCGTGAGCTCACTGGTGGAACCTTCACCGTGAACAACTACGGGGTCTTCGGCTCCGATGGGGCGACACCGATCATCAATCATCCCGAGGTGGGTATCCTCGGCATCGGTCGCATCCTCGACCGTCCCTGGGCAGTGAACGGGGAACTGGCCGTGCGGAAGGTCGCCACGCTGACCATAGCGTTTGACCACCGTGTGTGCGACGGCGGCACCGCGGGAGGCTTCCTCAACTTTGTGGCCACCTGCATGGGTGATCCAGCCTCAGCTCTGGCCGATCTGTAGCAGCGCGATACACGAATGGGCCTGTGCCAATCTTCGAAGATTGGCACAGGCCCATTCGGTCGTACGGGAACCTGGTGTTACTTCACGTCGTCGTCGACCCAGTCAAAGGTCCGCGTCACGGCCTTCTTCCAGAGCCGCAGCTGACGGGCACGCTCTGCTTCATCCATCGAAGGCTCCCAGCGCTTGTCCTCGGACCAGTTCGCTGCGAGCTCGTCGGTGTCGCTCCAGAAGCCGACGGCAAGCCCGGCTGCGTAGGCAGCACCCAGAGCGGTGGTCTCGGTGACCTTGGGCCGCACCACGGGAATGCCGAGGATATCGGCCTGGAACTGCATGAGGGCTTCATTGGCCACCATGCCGCCGTCGACCCTCAGGTCCTCCATATCGACTCCGGAGTCTGCATTCGCGGCGTCCAGCACCTCGCGGGTCTGGAAGGCTGTCGCCTCAAGCGCTGCACGTGCGATGTGACCCTTGTTCACGAAGCGAGTCAGACCCACAATGGCTCCTCGGGCCTCGCCGCGCCAATAGGGGGCGAACAGGCCGGAGAAAGCTGGTACGACGTAAACGCCGCCGTTGTCCTCCACCGATTCGGCAAGCTGCTCCACTTCTGGGGCCGTCTTGATGATCCCGAGGTTGTCGCGCAGCCACTGGATCAGCGAACCCGTCACCGCGATGGAACCTTCCAGTGCGTAGACGGGCTTGGCGTCACCGAGCTTGTAGCAGACGGTGGTGAGCAGCCCGTTCTTGGAGTGGACGATCTCCTCGCCTGTGTTCACGATCAGGAAGTTGCCGGTGCCGTAGGTGTTCTTGGCGCCGCCCTTCTCGAAGGCTGCCTGTCCGAAGGTTGCGGCCTGCTGGTCACCCAGGATGCCTGCCACCGGAGTCTCACGCAGCAGCTGCGCTCCGTGGACCTTGCCGTAGACCTCCGAGGAGGACTTGATCTCGGGCAGCATCGAGCGGGGTACGCCGAAGGCCTTCAGGATTTCGTCGTCCCAGGTGAGCGTCTCGATGTCCATGAACATGGTCCGGGAGGCGTTGGTGACATCGGTGATGTGGACTCCGCTCTCGGTGCCACCGGTGAGATGCCAGGTGAGCCAGGAGTCGGTGTTGCCGAAGAGCAGATCGCCGGCCTCCGCCTTGGCGCGAGCACCTTCCACGTTGTCCAGGATCCACTTGATCTTGGTTCCGGAGAAGTAGGGGGCCAGGGGCAGCCCGACCTTCTTCTTGAAGCGCTCTACTCCACCGTCGGCGGCGAGTTCGTCCACGATGGACTGGGTGCGGGTGTCCTGCCAGACGATCGCGTTGTAGACCGGCTCACCGGTGTTCTTGTCCCAGACCACCGTGGTCTCGCGCTGGTTGGTGATGCCCACTGCGGCGATGTCGTGCCGCGTGAGGTTCACCTTGGAGAGCGCGTTGCCAATGACCTCTCGGGTGTTGTTCCAGATCTCCATCGGGTCATGCTCGACCCATCCCGCCTTCGGGAAGATCTGTTCGTGTTCCTTCTGACCCTGGGACACGATGTTGCCGCTGTGATCGAAGATGATCGCGCGACTCGACGTGGTGCCCTGGTCGATCGCTATGACGTATCTCGACATGGTGTTCTCCTCTTTGAGTGTTCTGTCGTTATTTGATTCTGCCGCAGGCGGTCACACGACCGCCAGTGCTTATCTAGCGCTCAGGCGACCGCGGGGAAGCTGACGACCATGGCCAGCAGACCACCCAGGACGCCACCGATCAGCGGACCGAGAACCGGAACCCAGGCATAGGACCAGTCGCTTCCACCCTTGCCCTTGATGGGCAGCAGCGCGTGGACGATACGAGGACCTAGGTCACGTGCCGGGTTGATGGCGTAGCCCGTGGGTCCGCCGAGAGACGCACCGATCGCGACCACCAGGAAGGCGACCGCCAACGGGCCGAGGCCTGAGGGGGTGCTGCCCTGCGCGATGATCACGAAGACCAGGACGAAGGTGCCGATGATCTCGGTCACCAGGTTCCAGCCATAGGAACGGATGGCCGGGCCTGTGGAGAAGACCCCCAGCTTCGCGGCGGCATCGGGTTCGGCGTCGAAGTGCTGCTTATAGGCGAGGTAGCACAGCACCGCGCCGATCATTGCTCCAAGCATCTGGGCGAGGAAGTACAGCACCACATTGAGCAGGGTCTTGTCGATATCCGGGCCAAGCGTGGCGGTATCGCCGTTGACGAGCAGACCGATGGTCACAGCTGGGTTCAGATGGGCACCCGAGAGGGCCGCGGCGTAGACACCGGCAAAGACGCCGAGCCCCCAGCCGAAGTTGACCATCAGGGTTCCGCCGTTATTTCCCTTCGTACCTTTCAGCGCGACGTTGGCGACGACGCCACCGCCGAGCAGCAAGAGCAACATGGTGCCGAAGGTCTCGGCGACAAAAGCTTCAAGAGACATCTTTGGCTCCTTTCTGTATTCATTTCTTAGCAAACCTCAGCCGAGTGCTGGGTTCGTTCAACCCAGCAGTGACTGCGGGGAAGTCTGTTGCGCTGTGCCGCTGCGAGGCAGCGGCACAGCGCTAAAAGCTGGCTACGCCACCAGGTCCTTCAGCTCGACCTTGTGCCAGTCCCGCAGGATCTGCTCGGCATGCGCGATCTCGGTCCTCACGGTCTCTTCGTCCCAGCCGAGAAGCGGTGCGAGGGTCTGCCCGAGCTCACGCAGCAGCTCCGGTGTGACGAGCCCACGGAAGGCAAGTGAGGTGCGGCGGATCAGGACGTCGATGAGGTGCCCGATCTGCTCGTGCTTCACCATGTAGGCCAGCTCGCGACGGCTCAGCTCAGGCGTGGAGGCGAAGTCCTCGTCTGTGTCTGCGCGCAGGTAATCGATGACCTCCGCCGCCCGCGTTCCATAGCGGGTCAGCAGCCCTTCCACTCGCTCCGCGGAGAGTCCGTCGCCGCTGTGGGTCATGACCCAGGCCTTCTGTGCAGAGGGCGTCTTGGGGAAGTCCACACCGCCGCCGATGGCAAGTCCGGCCGTGCTCACGGTACGGCGCTTGCCGAGGACCTCGAGCACATCATTGGTCATATGCTCGGAGAGCGCCCGGAAGGTGGTCCATTTTCCACCCACGAGGCTGAGCGTGGTCACCGACTGTCCTGCGACGCGGTCCTCTCGCTTCTCGATGCGGTAGTCCCGTGAGACGAAGCCTGGCTGGGTCTCATCATGGCGGGGCAGTGGCCGAACGCCGGAGAAGCTGTAGACCACGTGGTCAGGCTCCACGTCAATCTTCGGGAACACCTGTCCGATCAGGTCGATGAAGTAGTCGACCTCTTCCGGGGTGCAGACAGCAGGTTCGTTGATGTCGACATCGATATCCGTGGTGCCCACCAAGACGCGATCCTCGATCGGGTAGATCAGCACGATGCGACCGTCGGTGTTCTCGAAGAACATCTCGCGTCCCGCACAGGCGGCGAGCAGCTCGGGGTGATCCAAGACGATGTGGGAGCCCTTGGTGCCACCCATGAATGCGCTGGGCTCGCCCAGGGACTCGTTCGTCCCATCGACCCAGGCGCCGGTGGCGTTGACGACCACATCAGCGGCAAAGGGGAATTCGTCACCTGTGAGCTCGTCACGGAGCATCACCGACTCGCCGCTGCGGCTCACGGCACTGACGTAGTTGGTGGCGCGAGCTTCAGGGTTAGCGATGAGACCGTCGCGGAGCACGTCGAGAGTCATCCGCTCGGGATTGTGCACCGAGGCATCGAAGTAGGTGGCGGTGTAGCGGACATCGGAACGCAGGTCCGGAAGCTGCGCCAGGGAGGAACGGCGGCCGGCGAAGCTGTGCCGCGGGACGGTTCCGCCATCACGGGAGAACCAGTCATACATCGTCAGTCCCGCTTTGATCAGGAATGCGCCCCGTTCACGCGGCTGGCCCTGCTGACGGTGGGTGATGAACCGCAACGGCGCGGCGAGAATTCCGGAGAATGTGCTGAAGATGGGGATCGTGGTCTGCAGCGGCTTCACGTAGTGGGGGGCCGTGCGCAGCAGCGCGTTGCGCTCCACCACGGATTCGCGGACCAGCCGGAACTCACCGTTCTCCAGGTAGCGGATGCCACCGTGGATCATGTGCGATGAGGCACCTGAGGCGCCTTGGCAATAGTCGCCACGCTCCACCAGAGCAACGTCCACACCCTGGAGTGCAAGGTCTCGGAAAGTGCCGACGCCGTTGATCCCGCCGCCGATGATCAGCACAGAGGCACGCGGAGTTTCTCGCAGCTGACGCACTTCTGCCCGTTCTGCGGGGTTTACGGTGTCGCGATTCTTCACAGTGGTGTCGGCCATCACATTCTCCTCGGGGTGTCACGCAGCACATCGTTCTCTACGGTGCGTCTTGGTCCACTCTCGAAACAATGCAACGATTAGTCAATGCCGGTGCACAGACGTGCAAAAACGAGGAGAGAACTGTCGGTGAACGTTTCTGAGGAATCCGAAAACTTGGATCCAGCTGCACATAATTCCAACCATGATGCCCACCGCTCTCGGAGCGGTGATACCTGGCGGGCCGCGCAGATGTACTACCTCCAGGATCTGACGATGAACGCCATTGCGCGGGAGCTGCGAACCTCTCGATCCACCGTGTCTCGGCTCCTGTCGGCAGCCAGGGAGACTGGCCTGGTTCAGATCCAGGTCAATAACCCCCTGCATAAGGCGCCGTCGCTGGAGAACGAGATACGCCGCCAGTACGGGGTGGAGGCCCATGTGGTTCCCGTCTCTGAGATGGTGACCGATTCAGAGGTTCTTGATCGCGTCGCACTTCAGGCCGCGCGGATCATCGGTCCCCTGGTCGACTCCAACGCCATCATCGGCGTGGCCTGGGGTTCAACGCTGAGCGCCGTGAGTCAGCATCTGACCAGGAAGGTGACTCATGACAGCACGATCGTGCAGCTCAATGGCGCCGGCAACACCCAGACCACCGGCATCGCCTACGCCAGTGAGATCCTCCGCCGCTTCGGTCACGCCTACGGGGCGCGCGTGGAACAGTTCCCTGTCCCGGCCTTCTTCGATCATGCCGAGACCAAGACAGCGATGTGGGCCGAGCGAAGCGTGCTTCGGATCTTGGAGCTCCAAGAGCGCATGACCATGGCGATCTTCGGGGTAGGTTCCACCAACTCGGGAGTTCCGAGCCACGTCTACTCGGGTGGATACCTCGACGATGCGGATCTGCGCGCGCTCAATGATGAGCGGGTGGTCGGCGACGTCGCGACCATGTTCTTCCGCGCCGATGGCAGTCACCGGGATCTGAGAATCAATCGGCGCAGCACCGGACCCGACCTGAGTCTGTTGAAATCGGTGTCGCGGCGTATCTGCGTGGTCTCTGGCGAGACGAAGATCAGCGGGCTGCGCGGCGCCCTTGCCGCCGGGCTCCCCACAGATCTCATCTTGGACGAGGCCTCTGCCCGTCAGCTTGTCCAGGGTCGATGCTGATCAAGCCTACGGGTAGTCGTAGAAGCCTTTTCCGGATTTCTGTCCCAGTTCACCGCGGGCAACCATGTCACGCATCATCTGTGGCGGCGCGAAGCGCTCCCCCAGCTGGGACTGGAGGTACTCGGCGATCCCGAGGCGGACGTCAAGGCCGACGATGTCGGTCAGCGCCAGCGGGCCGATCGGGAACTTATAACCCAGCACCATCGCGTTGTCGATATCGCTCGGGGTGGCCACGCCCTCTTCCACCATCCGGATAGCCTCCAGTCCGATGGCAACGCCCAGACGTGATGAGGCGAAGCCCGGCGCATCTTTGACCACCACCGGAGTCTTGCCCAGTGCCTCGACCCAGCGGGGGCTCAGCTCGGCAAGCTCCTCGCCGGTACGCTCGGCCAGCACCACTTCCACCAGCTTCGAAGCCGGCACCGGGTTGAAGAAGTGCAGTCCGCAGAAGCGTTCAGGCCGCTGCAGATGATCGGCCAGCGTCGTGATGGACAGCGATGAGGTGTTCGTGGCCAACCAGGCCTCTTTGGCCAGCTCCCCTTCGGCTCGGCGCAGTGACTCGACCTTCAGGTCCATGTCCTCAGGCACTGCCTCGATCACCAGTCCACAGCGACCGAAGGCGGTCATATCCGCCGTGGCGGTGAGCCTGCTGCTCCAACTGGCCAACTCGCCGTCGATCTTGCCACGCTCCAGCGAGGCAGTCAGGTCACTCTCGATCCGTGCTGCAGCGGTCTGCGCCGCCGAATCAGAGACATCCACGACGACGACCTCCTCGGCCCCGGCAATAAGGAACGCGTGGGCGATCCCGGCACCCATCCGGCCGCCTCCGAGGACGCCGACAGTCCGCGGAAATACAGGTTCGACTGGGGTGGAAGTGTTCATGCGGTGCCTCCTGAGGGTTCATCGGGTGCAGCAACGGCCTGTTCGGCCGACTTGGCCTCGCGGCGATCGAGGAAGGCCTGCATGCGTTCAAACTTTGCCTCGGATTCGAACAGGATGGCCTGGGCGAGGTTGTCCACCTGCGGATGGGCCTCGCGGGGCATGGCAAAGATCTGTTTGCTGATCCGCACCGCGAGGGGATCCTGTGTCGCGATCCGGTCTGCGACCGCGTGGGCGCTCTCGAGCAGCTCGGCCGCAGGGTGGATCGCGGTGAGCAGTCCATGCTCCAAGGCCTCCTGGGCATCGAGGATGCGCCCGGCGAGCAGGATCTCTTTGGCGATGCCCTCACCCGCGAGTTCTCGCAGCCTCCAGAGCGCCCCGGCAGCGGGGATGATGCCCAGTCCGGTCTCTGGCTGGCCGATCTTCACCTCGGGCGTGCCGAGCCGGAAATCGGCGGCCCAGGCGAGTTCCGCTCCGCCCCCGAGGGCATAGCCGTCAAGTGCAGCGATGACCGGCATGGGCAGCTTCGCGATGCGTTCGAAGGCAGTGGAGTTCACCCCGCGCAGGGCGTCCTCGCGGCGTCGTTGTCTGAGCTGGCCGATGTCTGCACCCGAGGCGAAGATTCCCTTGCCTCCGGATTCGCTGCCGGAGAGGATCAGCAGCTTGGGATGACGCTCCAGATGAGCGCAGACTGCATGCAGTTCGGTGATCATCGCCGCATCGATGGCGTTGCGGACCGCGGGACGGTCCAGCTGGGCGTGCAGCCTGTCATCAGTCTCGGTGATCCGCAGCGTGGTGAAGTCTCCGGCGTCAAGCGTCTCGGCGGGATAGTCGTTCATGGCTTCACACCCTTTCCAGCAGCAGCGCGGAGCCCTGACCCACACCCACGCACATGGTCGCCAGGCCGCGATCCACACCTTCGTCTTCCATCCGCCGGATCAGGGTGAGCACGATCCTGCAACCGGAGGAGCCCAGCGGATGTCCCAGCGCGATGGCGCCGCCGTCAGCATTGACCTGTTCCGGGTTCAGGCCGAGTCGACGCATGCTGGCCAGGGACTGCGTGGCGAAGGCCTCGTTGAGCTCCACCGCGCCGAGGTCCTCGATGCCCCAGCCCACACGCTCCAAGACTTTTCGGGTGGCGGGCACCGGCCCCATGCCCATGATCTCCGGAGCGACCCCGGCATTGGCAGACCCCACCACACGAGCACGGGGGGTGAGTCCGTACTTCTTCACCGCCGCCTCAGAAGCGACGATCACTGCGGAGGCCCCGTCATTGAGCGAGGAGGCGTTGCCGGCGGTGACCACGCTGCCTCCAGGAACCACCGGTCGCAGGGCTGCAAGGGTCTCAGCGGTGGTGTCGCGCCGTGGGCCCTCATCGGTGTCCACCACAGTGACCGCGCCTTTTCGGCCGAAGACCTCCACCGGCGTGATCTCCCGGGCAAGCCGGCCGGCGTCGATGGCGGCGATGGCCCGGCGCTGGGATTCCGCGGCGAAGGCGTCGGCCTCGGTGCGGCTGATTCCCTCCACCCGTGCGACTTCCTCGGCAGTCTCAGGCATGGAGTAGGTCCGCTTATCAATATCCAGGAACTTCGGATTGGTGAAGCGCCACCCGATGGAGGTGTCGAAGACCTCTCCAGGTTTCGCGAACGCAGTGGTGGGCTTGGCCATGACCCAGGGGGCTCGTGACATTGATTCGACTCCGCCTGCCACCACGATGTCCGCGGCGCCTGCGGCGATCATCTGCTGTGCCGAAGCGATGGCGCTCATTCCCGAGGCACAGAGTCGATTGACGGTGATGCCTGGGACGGAGTCGGGGAACCCTGCCAGCAGCCAGGCCATGCGCGCGACGTTGCGGTTCTCCTCACCAGCACCGTTGGCATTGCCCAGGATGACTTCATCCACCGCGGCCGGATCGATCCCGGATTCCTCCACCACTCTGCGCACCACGAGTGCCGCGAGGTCATCGGGGCGGACCGAGGCCAGCGCGCCACCGTAGCGACCCACGGGGGTTCGGGTGCCGGAGACAAGATATGCAGGGCTGATCGCCACGTCATGCGCCTTTCACAGGAATAACTGACCGATCGTTCACCTGTACTCTTCCATGCGCGTACTGTGTGGTCAATCACAGTGTGATCCCACCGGTAGCCCGCAATGGAGAGCATGAGCGAAATCATTGCCGACCACGCGCTGCACATGGACCCGCTGGGTAGATCTCCCAGGGGCTCAGCGAGGCAGGGCGAGCGCCGACAGCTCTCCCCTGTTGCGAGAGCTGGTCTTGCGGAGCAGGTTCGAGACATGGAACTTGACCGTGTTCTCACTGATGCCCAGCTGATCGGCGATATGGCGATTGCGCGACCCGGCCACCACGAACTGGAGCACCTCCTGCTCACGCGTTGAGAGCAAGACCGAGTCGACGGTCAGGTCCGGGCCTGCCGGCGGGTCGAGCGGGAGACGAATGTCGATCGCGGACCCCCAACCGGGAGTCGAGGACACGGAGAAGTTCCCGTCCAAAGCGGTGACCGTCTCGACCAGAGGCCTGAGCGCGTCGTCGTGCGCATTGAGGTCACCCGATCCGTCGTCACGAACGTTGATGAGCAGATTCAGGCCGTCGCAGTCCCACTGCACGCGTACACGCCGGGTCGAGCCCTTGTCCACAGCCGCCAGGACCGCGCTGCGGACGATCGCGCGGGCCGCGTGCGCAACCTCCCCGGGAAGAGCCCGTCCCGAGGCAGGCGGTTCGACGAACTGCAGGTCGAGCTCCCCGAAGCGCACCAGCGGCCGCAGATCGCTGCGTAGTCGAGCGAAGGCACCCACCACCGGTTCCAGCGCGCTGCTGCGTCGCTCGTCGGTGAGGGTGCGAAGCCCGACGAGCGCCTCGGCGGCCGTGTCGGTCGCTGCCAGCCGGGCCGCGCGATCATCCAGGCGCGCAGACCGCAGGCTCGCCAGGATCGATTCCAGCGTGACGGCGTGCCGATCCGCCTGTTCGGCCATGGCCCGCGCGTGCTCGGCTGCGAGTCGACGCAGATTGGCGGACGGCAGCTGCTGGTCATCGGTCATGCCGCCGAGCCTACCCGGAAGACCACACCTATCCTTTCGGGTAGTGCTCCTGCACGCTCAGGTCGGAGACAGCCCGGCCACCTCGGCGCAGACTGATGAGTGTGAATGCCACAAACACCGAAGCTGACCACCCGCTGCGCACCATCGCAGACGAACTGGACTCGCTCACCTCGAGACTCGTCCACGACGAGGCACCCGCCTTCGAACGCCTGGCCGATGCCCTTGCGGAAGCCCCACGCGTCTTCGTGCTGGCCTCCGGACGGTCCGGACTAGCGCTGCAGATGACCGCCATGCGTCTGATGCACCTCGGTCTGGACGTTCATGTCGTCGGCGACGCGACGACGCCGGCCATCACTGAGGGAGACCTGCTGCTGACCGCCAGCGGATCTGGCACGACGAGCAGCATCGTGAGTGCGGCCGAGAAGGCGCGCTCCGTGGGCGCTCGGGTGGCGACCATCACCACGGCAGCAGATTCCCGGCTCGCCGAACTCGCCTCGGTGTCGATCACGGTGCCGGCCGCGGGCAAACAGGATCGCTCCGGCCACGCGTCGGCGCAATACGCGGGGGGCCTGTTCGAGCAGTCCGTGGTCCTGCTCGGCGACGCACTCTTCCATGCGCTCTGGCACCGCTCAGGGGTCAGCGCCGATGAGCTCTGGCCCCGCCACGCAAACCTTGAATAAGGCCGTGCTGCATCCCCAGCAGCACGTCACACACAACCCCGAAGGACGACGATGAAACTGCAATTCGCTATGGACACCCTCACCACCGAAGCGGCACTCGAACTGGCTGCAGCCGCGGCCCCTCATGTCGACATCCTCGAGCTCGGCACTCCACTGATCAAGAGCGCCGGCCTCTCAGCCGTCACCGCTATCAAGGACGCCCACCCTGACAAGATCGTGTTTGCAGACCTGAAGACCATGGACGCCGGCGAGCTGGAAGCCGACATCGCCTTCGCCGCAGGCGCCGACCTCGTGACCGTCCTCGGATCGGCCGGAGACAGCACCATCGCTGGCGCGGTCACCGCCGCGAAGAAGCACGGCAAGGGTGTTGTGGTCGACCTGATCGGCGTCTCCGACAAGCCTGCGCGCGCCCGTGAGGTCGTCGCTCTCGGCGCTGAGTTCGTCGAGATGCACGCTGGCCTCGACGAGCAGGCAGAGGAAGGCTTCACCTTCTCCACGCTGCTGCGCGATGGCGAGGCCTCCGGCGTCCCGTTCTCGGTGGCCGGTGGAATCAACACCTCCACGATCAAGTCGGTGCAGGACTCAGGAGCCCAGGTAGCTGTCGCCGGCGGCGCCATCTACGGTGCCTCTGATGTCGCGGCCGCCGCGGCGGAGCTGCGCGCAGCCATCGTCTGATCCAGACCGCGGGAGAGCAACCTGGGCCCCAGGTCGCTCCCCCCGCTCTGGTCGGTCTCCCGCCCCGGCAGGGCTCCGAAGAGCGCTACTGCAGCAGCGTCTTGTCGTCGACCACGGCACCCTTGAGCTTGCCGAACTCGGCGAGCAGGTCCTGCGGAGCCATCTGTGCCTTCTGCTCCGCGCTGACGTCGAGGATGATCCGACCCTCGTGCATCATGATCAGCCGGTTTCCGACCTCCAGAGCCTGGACCATGTTGTGCGTGACCATGAGCGTGGTCAGACCCTTGTCTTCGATCACGCTGCGGGTCAGCCGAGTGACCAGCTCTGCGCGCTGCGGATCCAGGGCCGCGGTGTGCTCATCGAGCAGCAGCACCCGAGGGTCCGAGTAGGTAGCCATGAGCAGGCTCAGCGCCTGACGCTGACCACCCGAGAGCAGCCCGACCTTGGTCTTCAGCCGACCCTCCAGGCCCAGCTCGAGCTGCTTGAGCGCCTCGGCGAATCGGTCTCGCTTGGCCTTCGTCACCCCGCGGGAGAGCCCGCGCGGACGCCCGCGGCGATCTGCCAGCGAGAGGTTCTCCTCGATGCTGAGGTTCGGAGCGGTGCCTGCCATCGGGTCCTGGAAGACCCGACCGA
>Ga0265797_10001865_pt1 | contig 36548 bp, 31 predicted proteins | sample P2T30metagenome_FD_192433 | JGI IMG/M metagenome (GOLD analysis project Ga0265797, IMG submission 192433) | Plant litter microbial communities from East Loma Ridge, Irvine, California - P2 T30 | ecosystem: Environmental > Terrestrial > Plant litter > Unclassified | place: USA: California...
TTTTAGTCCGCGAGTTGAGGGGCTTACTACTCGCGGACTAAAAGTCCGCGCTACTTACCTGGTCGAGCAGCTGCCAGATGGCCTTGAACTGCGGGGCCGTGACCTTATCCAGCTCCGTATTAGTAATAAAGATTTTACCCACCCGCGTTTTGGGGTCAAAAAACAGAACGCTGCTCAGCCCGGTGTCGCCGCCCGTGTGGCCCACGGTCCCATTGCGACGGATGGCCCAAAACAGGCCTTGGTTGGGCTCGGCCGGGTCGAGGTGCTGCGGCGGGTAGCTAGCCGCAAACTGCGGCCGCACCAGCGAGTCGCGGGCGGCCACGGGCAGCGGCGCCCCGGCCACGGCCGGGTTGAGGATGCTGAGCAGGTAGCAGGCCAGGCTGTGCGTGCTCGTCCAGAGCCCACCATCGGGGTAGGTGACGGTGTAGTAGGGTGCCACCGGCCGGCCGTGCGCGTCGTAGAGCGTGGCCAGGGGCGCGCCCGCTACGGCGGCGTGGCTCCAGCCGGTATCGGCCAGCCCCAGCGGCTGCAAAATATGCTGGCGCGTATAGGTGCTGTAGGCTTGGCCAGTAGCTTTTTCAAGGGCCAGCGCAGCCAAGGCGGCGCTTTCGTTGCTGTAGGCGTAGTAGGTGCCGGGGGCGTGGGGCAGGAAGCGTGCCCGGCTGTACCACTGGCCCTGGCGGCTCAGGGTGCGGCGCAGGTATTCGGCGCTGGTCAGGGCTGAGGCGTAGCCTTTGGCGTAGGCGTGCTGGTTATAAAACGCCTGGTCGTCGGTGAGGCCGGCCGTCATGGTGGCCAGGTGGCGCAGCGTGATGGGCTGGCCAGGGAAGTAAGGATTGTGCACGGCGAAGGGCAGCAGCTCGTTCACCGGCTGGTCGAGGCGTAGCTTGCCTTCGGCCTGGGCTTGCAGCAGCGCCACCCCAATCAGCGTTTTGCTCACCGAGCCCACTACCTGCACCGTGGCCGGCGTGTAGGGTTGGCGGGTCGCCTTGTCGGCCCAGCCAAACCCGTGCTCGTACGCAATGCCATCGGGCCGCACCACGGCCACGGCGAAGCCCGGCAGCGCCGAGCCCCGCCACAGGCGGCGCAGGGCCACCGTCAGGCCAGCCGTATCGGGTGCGGCCGGCCTGGCCGGCTGGCCCTGGGCCACGAGGCTAGCCAGCAGCAGGCCAGCGGCAAGGAGTATATTAAAGCGCATAAATAAAGAGTAAGCGGGCAAAGTAGCGCGGACTTTCAGTCCGCGAGTAGCGAGCGCGAGAACTCGCGGACTAAAAGTCCGCGCTACGTGGCTGGGTCGGGGTCGAAGCGGTAGCCCAGCCCGTACACCATGCGGATGTGGCTGGGCGCGCCCGCCTCGGTAAGCTTGCGCTTGAGGTTTTTGACGTGCGCATACACGTTCTCAAACGTGTCGAACTGCTCGGCCGCGTCGCCCGAGAGGTGCTCGGCAATCGCGCCCTTCGTGATAACGCGGTTTTGATTAGCCAGCAGCAGCAAGAGCAAGTCAAACTCGGTGCGGGTGAGCACCAGCGGACGGTCGGCCACGGCGGCGCGGCGGGCGGGCACGTCCACGGTTAGCTCGCCCACGCGCAGCAGGTTGGTGCCCTGGAAATGGCGGCGGCGCACCAGCGCGGCCACCCGGGCACTCAGCTCGGGCAGGTAAAAGGGCTTGGGCAAGTAGTCATCGGCCCCCAGCTCCAGGCCCGTGATGCGGTCATCGACGGCGGCGCGGGCCGAGGTGATGATGACGCCCGCCGGCTTGCGCAGGCGCTGCAAGGCGCGCAGCAGGTCGAGGCCATCGCCGCCGGGCAGCGTGAGGTCCAGGATGATGCAGTCGTAGTCGTAGAGCAGCATTTTTTCCTGGGCCTGGGCGTAGGTCGCGGCCGTTTCGCAGGCGTACTGCTGGGCCTGGAGGTAGCGCACCACCGTGTCGAGCAGTTCGGGCTCGTCTTCGACAATGAGCAGCTTCATGGCAGCAGGCGGGGCATGGGTGGGAGGATAAAGAGCGGGGCAATCGAAAAACGTCCGTCATGCTGAGCCTGCCGAAGCATCTCTACCGCTTTATCCAACGAGGCGGGCGAGATGCTTCGGCAGGCTCAGCATGACGAACGGCGTGTGAGAACACATAGGGCCAGCCGGCAGCCGGAAACTGCCGCGCTTTTTTGGGGCGGCGCAATTTCTTCCAAATGTATTCTAAATCGGCGGGCTACTTCGCCCCATCCTTCGGGCGGCCCCTCGTGGCTGGCCCGGCGCTCACTCCCCATTTCCCACCCTATGCTCTCCCTCCTCGGGTTCCTGATGATAAGTACGTTCATGTACCTCATCATGTCCAAGCGCATGTTTGCCATGACGGCGCTCATCCTCATTCCCATCCTGTTTGCGCTCATCGGGGGCTTCCGGGCCGAAATCGGGGAGATGATGCTCGACGGCGTGAAGAAAATCGCGCCCACCGGCGTGATGCTGATTTTCGCCATCATGTACTTCGGTATCATGACCGACGCCGGGCTCTTCGACCCCATCGTGGGCAAAATCCTGAAAGTGGTGGGCGGCGACCCGCTCAAGGTGGTCATCGGCACCGCCATCCTGGCCCTGGCCGTGTCGCTGGATGGCGACGGCACCACCACCTACATTATCGTGGTGGCGGCCATGCTACCGCTCTACAAGCGCCTCAAAATGAACCCGCTGGTGCTCACAGCCACCGCCTTCCTGGCCAGCGCCGTGATGAATATCCTGCCCTGGGGCGGCCCCACGGCCCGCGTGCTCTCAGCCCTGCACCTCGATAGCAGCCAGGTATTTACGCCCCTCATTCCGGCGATGGTGGTGGCGGCCGGCTGGGTCATTTTCGTGGCCTACATCCTGGGCAAGCGCGAGCGCGCCCGGCTGGGTATCAGCACCATCACCGAAGACGCCAATACCCTGGTAGCCGAGGCTAACCACGAAGACCTGAGCCTGCGCCGCCCCAAGCTCTTGTGGCTGAACGCCGTGCTCACGCTGGCCCTGCTCGTGGCCCTGTTCATGGACTTGATGCCGCTGCCGGTACTCTTCATGACGGCCTTCGCCCTGGGTATGCTCATCAACTACCCGCGCCTGGGCGAGCAGCGCGGCCGCCTCAACGCCCACGCCGGCAACGCCATGATAGTGGCGGGTATGGTGTTCGCGGCCGGCGTCTTTACCGGCATCCTGGCCGGCACCAAGATGGTCGATGCCATGTCGCAAACCATCGTCACGCTCATTCCCAACTCGTTGGGGCCGCACCTGCCCATTCTCACGGGCATCACCAGCGCACCCTTCACCTTCTTCATGAGCAACGATGCCTACTACTTCGGCATCCTGCCGCTCGTGACCAAGGCCGCCACGCAGTTCGGCGTGAGCGTGGAGGCCATGGGCCGCGCCTCGCTGCTGGGCCAATCGGTGCATTTGCTGAGCCCGCTCGTGCCCAGCACCTACCTGCTGGCCGGCCTGGCCGGCGTCGATTTTGGCGACCACCAGCGCTTTACGCTCAAGTGGGCCTGCGGCACGGTCGTGGTCATGCTCGTGGTGTGCCTGCTGCTGGGCGTAGTGCCGCTGTAGTCAGTTATCAGTGAACAGTGAGCAGTTATCAATGGCCGGGCTTTTCAAGCTCACCCATACTGCTCATTGCTCATTGCTCATTGCTCATTGATAACTGCTCACTGATAACTGATAACTGTCTTTCCCCACCCCCAACTCATTGTAAATTCCTATGAAAAAGATTATCCTCTTTTTCGCTAGCCTCCTGCTGCTCACCACCGCCGCGCAGGCCCAGAGCAACCGCGCCGCCTACAACGGCTGGCTCCAATACACGGGCACCTACTCGCTCAACGAACGCTTCGACCTCAACCTGGGCGCGCAGTACCGCGCCTACAGCGGCCTCACCGACAAGCGCCTGCTGCTGGGCCTGGCCAACCTGCAATACAACCTCAAAAACCTGCCGCTCTCGGTGGGCGCGGGCTACATGTATTTGCAGCTCCAGCCCTACACCACCGCCGACCAGGTCGAGAAATTCGACAACCGCGAAAACCGTCTCTACCAGCAAGTTATTGCTACCCAGAAGTTTAACCGCGCCCGCCTCATCCACCGCTACCGCGTGGAAGAGCGCTGGACGGCCGCTGGCTTCCGGCTGCGCTTCCGCTACCTGGCCTCGTTGCGCCTGCCGCTGGCCCCCAAGTCCGACCTCAACCCCAAGTGGTACCTGGCCATCAAGGATGAAATCCGCATCAGCGACCAGCCCAACCCCTTCGACAGCAACCGCGTGTGGGGCGGCGTGGGCTACATCTTCAATAAAAACCTGGGCGGCGAATTGCTCTGGATGACGCAGTTCGACGGCGGCCAGAACCGCTCCAACTACGTGGCCTTCATCCTGCGCCACGACTTTGGCTGGTCCGCCGACCACCCCGAGCGCCGCGTGCGCTTCCTGCCCCAATAGCCCCTCCTGCATGAACCCTCACCTCCAGCAAATTATCGACAACCCGCTGGCCGCCCTGGCCATCGTGGGCAACCTGGTCATCATCGAAAGCCTGCTGTCGGTAGATAACGCCGCCGTGCTCGCCACGATGGTGGGCGACCTGCCGCCCGAGCAGCGCAAAAAAGCCCTGCGCTACGGCATTTTCGGGGCCTACATCTTCCGGGGTCTGTGCCTGCTATTCGCGTCGTACCTCATTAATTTCTGGTTTTTGAAACCGCTGGGCGGCCTCTACCTGCTGTACCTGGTCTACGACCACTTCCGCAGCCACGCCGCCGATGGCGACGACCACGTAGAAAAGGAAAAAAGCTGGCTCTACAAGCGCACGCTGGGCCTGTTCGGCAAGTTCTGGGCCACCGTGGCCCTCATCGAATTGATGGACCTCGCCTTTTCCATCGATAACGTGTTCGCCGTCGTCGCCTTCACCGATAACCTGCTGCTCATCATCACGGGCGTATTTATCGGCATCCTAGCCATGCGGCTGGTAGCGCAGGCCTTCGTGCTGCTGATGGGCAAATTTCCCTTCCTCGAAACGGCCGCTTTCGTAGTCATCGGCATCCTGGGCCTCAAGCTGGTGCTCTCGCTGGCCGAGCACCTAGCCCCGGCCCACCCCATCAGCCAGTTTCTGGCCAGTGAGGCCGCCGACGTGGGCCTCACCGTGCTCACGGTCGCCACGTTTGCGGTGCCGCTGCTGGTAGTGTGGGTGCGGCGGCGGCTGGCTAGCAGGTAAATACCTATTGTCAAAGCACTTGCCTCATGCGTAAAATCGGCACATTTACCCGGGCACCGGGGCTAAGCTGCCGCTACTCGCTGGCGGGCCTCGGCAATGGCCGGGGCGTGAGCATTAGCCCAGCTGCCCATCGGAATCACTACTCCCAGCAGGCCCTGGCCCAGCCCGGTCAGCGCGTATTCCACGCGGGGCGGCACCTCGGCATACACGGTGCGCGTCACCAGGCCATCCGTTTCGAGGGTGCGTAGCGTGACGGTCAGCATCCGCTGCGAAATACCGTCGATACGCTTGCGCAATTCGCTGAACCGCAGGCTATCAGTACTGCCCAGGTGCAGGATGGCCAGCATGGACCATTTATCCCCGATGCGCCCCAGAATATCGCGCACGGGGCAGAGGCCGGTAGCATTGGCGCGGCTCGCGATAATTTTTTTCGCCTTCGCTTGAATTTCAGCGGCTTGATTGTCAACAGTGGTTACCTCCATGTGCCTTAGGCAGTATTAACTGCCTTCTTGTGCTGGAAAAAAGGGCCGAATACCTTTGAGTTATCAAAAGTAACCATTAGCCTTTTTTCCTCCAACTGTATGATTGCCATCACCGGCGCCACCGGCCACCTCGGCCTCGCCACCCTCCAGGCTCTCGTGGCCAAAATTGCGCCTGCCGAAGTTGTAGCCGTGGTGCGCAACCCGCAGAAAGCGGCCGGCGTGCTGCCGCCGGGCGTCACCATTCGCCTGGGTGATTACAACGACCCCGCCACGTTGATGACTGCCTTTCAGGGCGTCGAGAAAGTCGTGCTCGTTTCGACCAACGACCCGGATTTCGATACCCGCGTACGTCAGCACCAGCAGGTAATCGACGCAGCCCGGCAAGCCGGCGTGCGCCAGGTGCTGTACACCAGCGTGTTGAACCCGTCGGCCACGTCGACGTTCCCAGTATCGCCCACCCATCTTCTTACCGAAGACTACCTGCGCGCCTCGGGCCTGACGTACACCATTTTCCGCAACACGCTGTACCTCGACACCGTGCCGACGCACGTGGGCAAGGATACCCTGGCCAGCGGCCGGCTAGCGGCGGCGGCTGGCCAGGGCCGGGTGAGCTTCGGGCTGCGCACCGAAATGGGCGAAGCCATCGCCAACGTGCTCACCAGCGCAGGCCATGAAAACCAGATTTACCCCATTGCCCCCGCCCCCGCCTATTCCTTCCACGACATCGCCGCCACGCTCAGGGAGGTGACCGGCCGGCCCGTGACCTACACGCCCGTCGCGGGCGAAGTCATTGCGGCCGGGATGCGTGCGCACCAGACCCCGGAGTTTTTCATCGGCATGCGGCTGGGCGTTGTCGAAGCCATGAAGCAGGGCGAGTTCGCCACCACCAGCCCCACCTTCGAGCACCTGCTCGGCCGCAAGCCTACGGAGTTGAAAACGTATTTGGCAACAGTTTACGGCAAGTAGCTTCGTCTCAAGAGCACCGCGTACCCCCGGCTGGCTAGCCACGAATTCGGGGCTAGCCAGCCGGGGGTACGCGCTTGCCCGGACCAATAGACCGGCACACCAGCCGGATAAAAGGCGTCCCCTGGCCTGCTCTACCAGAGCAAGCCAGGGGACGCTCGCTGTTAGAGCCAACTCCCTGGCCATTGCTGGCGCTACCCTCCTCGCCGGGCTTATTCACAATTGCATAACGCACGAAACACATTTGCTAAATCGTTTAACAAGAACTTTGCAGCATCAAATCTACCCGTTCAAATGACAGTGTTGGCGACGTTTAGCTGTCTCCCTTTCGCTGTCTAGCGGGCCCTCCACACGCTCTCCCCTTTTCGCTGCTTTTGCCACTCCGATACCGGCTTTGCCGGCGTCCCAGCTTTTTGTTGCCCTATGCCAACACGCCTACCCAAGCCCCGCCTTTCCAAACACCGCACGGCCGCCGCGCTAGCCCTCGGGCTGGCTGGCCCGGCAGCGCTCGTCTTCGGCCTGCCGGTCGCCGCCCTAGCGCAGGCGCCCCCGGCCGAGCGCGCCATCAGCGGCCGCGTGACCGATGACGCGGGCCAGCCCCTGCCGGGCGTCACGGTCCTCGTGAAGGGCACGAGCACGGGCACCGCTACCAACCCAGACGGTCAGTTTCAGCTGCGCGTGGCCAACCCCGCGCAGGCCGTGCTGATGCTCTCCTTCATCGGCTTCGAAAGCCAGGAAGTGCCCGTGGCGGGCCAAACGACGAGCTTCGCCATCACCCTCAAGCCCGGCCAAACGGGCCTCGACGAGGTGCTGGTGACCGGCTACGGCACCACCAAGCGCGAAAACCTGACCACCGCCGTGAGCTCGCTCCCCAACCCCGAGAAGCAGGCCAACCGCCCCATCACCAGCGTGCAGGACATGCTACAGGGCAACGTAGCCGGCGTGACGGTGCTGCCCCAGGGCGGCGACCCCACCGCCTCGTCGCGGGTGGTTATCCGGGGCGCGGGCTCCACCAGCGCCGAGTCGCCGCTGTACGTGGTCGATGGCATGCCCTACTATGGCGGGCCGCTGAACCCCAACGACATAGCCAGCATCACGGTATTGAAAGACGCGGCCGCCGCCGCCATTTACGGCGCGCAGGCATCCTCGGGCGTGATTGTGGTGACTACCAAAAGTGGCAAGAGCGGGGCGCCCCGCGTCACTATCGACACCTATCAGGGCTGGCAAACGGCCGCCAAGCGCCCCGAGGCCCTGAACGCCGCCGAGCAGGCCGCCGCCTACAATACGGCCGCCGACAACGCCGGTGTGGGCCGCCCCGCCGCCCACGACGCCACCAAAAACCCCTGGGGCCAAACCACGCGCACCAACTGGCTCGACGAGATTTTCCGCACCGGCAGCATCTACAACCTCAACGCCACCGTGAGCGGCGGCAGCGAGCATGGCCGCTACCTCACCTCCTTCGGCTACCTCGACCGCCAGGGCCTGCTCATCGGCACCAACCAGCGCCGCTACACCCTACGCCTCAAGTCGGACTACGATATCACCGACAAACTCACGGTAGGCCAAAACGTGTACATCAACCGCACCAACGGGCGCGGCTCCAACACTGGCATCAACACCAGCAGCAGCTACTCGGGCGCTATCATCAACGCCATTTACATGCCCCCGGCGGCCACCGTGCGCTACGACGATGGCAGCTTCGGCGGCGTCACGCCACTCTCGCCCGACCCGGCCTTCAACTTCGCCGGCGCCTACGGCGACGTGTACAACCCGGTGGCCTTGCTGCTGCGCCCGGCCATCGACAACCCGGTGCTCAACGTCAATGGCATCGGCTACGTCGAGTACGCGCCGCTGGCTGGCCTGAAGCTGCGCAGCAGCTTCGGCCTCGACCTGCTCAACGAAACCTACAAGCGCTTCGACCCGCGCGCGCCCGAGCCAGGCCGCCGCACTACCATGAACTACCTGACGCAGAGCCAGTCAGCCCGCACCAAGTGGATTTGGGACAACCAGGTGAGCTACCAGAAAATGCTGGGTCGCCACTACTTCGACCTCACGGCCGTGTACTCGGCCCAGCGCACCAACTACGAATTCTCCTCTTTCCAGGGGCAGAATTTTGACCGCGAGGACGATTGGTACCAGTACATCGGCAACGCCAAGGAGTTTGTGGTGAAGCCCACCAGCAGCGTTTACCAGGATGCGCTTACCTCGGCCATCGGCCGCCTCACCTACAACTATGCCGACCGCTACATCCTGACGGCCAGCGTGCGCCGCGACCAGACCTCCCGGCTGGCTAACTACAACTCCGACTATTTCCCGGCCGTGTCGGGCGCCTGGAAAGTCTCCTCCGAGTCGTTTTGGAACCCGAAGGCCATCCAGACGCTGAAGCTGCGCGCCTCGTGGGGCCAGATTGGTAATATCCAATCCGTCAATTACTACGCCTACAACGTGCCGCTCGTGGCCAACCAGGCGTACCTTGGCGGCACGCCCGGCTACGGCACCGCCTACTACGTCGATAAGCAGTCAAACCCCAACCTGAAATGGGAGCGCTCCGAAACCTTCGACGCGGGCCTCGACCTAGGTGCCCTAGACAACCGTCTCACGCTCAGCGTTGACTACTTCCAAAAATACACGCGCGGCCTGCTACTGCCCATCGCCCCCAACACCGGGGCCGGCGTGGGCGAAGGCCCTACCGCCAATGTGGGCACCGTGCTCAACAAGGGCCTGGAATTCAGCCTGGGCTATAATGGGCAGGCCGGCGCCTTCACCTATCAGGTTAATGCCAACCTGGCCACCCTCCAAAATCGGGTACAAGACCTTGATGGCTACGGCAGCAACTACATCCAGCACAATGAGAACGTGCGCGCCCAGCTCTACCCCTTCCGCTCCACGGTGGGCCAGCCGCTGTATTCGTACTACCTGATTCCGGCGCAGGGCCTGTTTCAGTCGGACCAAGAAGCGGCTGGCTACACCACCACCGACGGCAAGCGCATCCAGCCCAACGCCAAGGCCGGCGACCTCAAGTTCCAGGACGTGAACGGCGATGGCATCATCAACGACCTCGACCGCGTGTACAAGGGCAACGCCATGCCCAAGCGCACCTACGGCGTCACGCTCAGCGGCCAGTACAAAGGCTTCGACCTCAGCCTCTTTATGCAGGGCGTGAGCGGCGTGCAGCTCTTCAACGCCTACAAGTTCTCGACCTACAACGCCGGCCTGCAAGGCTATAACCTCGACCGCCGCGTGCTCGACGCCTGGACGCCCACCAACACGGACACCAACATTCCGCGCCTCTCCACCGCCGACGCCAACCAGAACTTCAGCCGCGCCTCCGATTGGTACCTGGAGGATGGCTCCTACCTGCGCCTCAAGAACCTAACCATCGGCTACACCCTGCCCGCCGCCCTCACCGGCCGCGTGCGCTCCGGCGCCAGCCTGCGCTTCTACCTCACCGCCGAAAACCTGGTCACCTTCACCAAGTACACCGGCCTCGACCCCGAAGTGGGTGGCCTCGGCCTCGATGTGGGCACCTACCCCCTGCCCCGCACCCTCACCGTGGGCCTGAACCTGGGGATTTAATGAAGCCTGCATAGCACCCGATGCCCCCGATGGCGCGGGGCTCTGCCCCGTGCCGACTATTCGCGGGCCTCTGGCCCGCACCGCCCGAACGACACCCGCCCCACTCGTGCAACGGCCGCAGGCCAGAGGCCTGCCAATAACCGACACGGGGCAGAGCCCCGCGCCATCTACCGTAGCAAATACCCTTATCATGAAATACACCAACCTCCTGCTGGCCTCCGCCCTGCTCGCCACCGCCACCGGCTGCAAGGACTCCTTCACCGACCTCACGCCCCAGGGCACCATCACGGCGGCCAATTTCTGGCAAACGGCCGACGACGCCACGGCCGCTTCCAACGCGCTCTACACCTACATGCGCGACGACGACATGTTCGGGCGCGGGTTTTTCTGGTTCATCAACGCCTCCGACGACATGGTGACGGGCCGCGTGCGCGCCACCGCCGCCAACACCCGCAACTTCACCGCCACCGGCAGCGAGGGCGACATCAACAAGATGTACGGCTACTCGTACCGCGCCATCCGACGGGCCAACGAGGTGCTCAAAAACGTGCCCGGCATGAGCATTAATGCCAGCCTCAAAAACCGGGTACTGGGCGAGGCCTACTTCATGCGCGCTTTCTCCTACTTCCACATCGCCACCCGCTACGGCGACCAGCGCGCCGGCGTGCCCATCGTGACGGAGGCCAACCTGGACCAGAACGACTTTCCCCGCCCCGCCAGCGTGGTGGAAAACTACGCGCTCATGGTCAGCGACTTCCAAAAGGCCGCCGACCTGCTGCCGCTCGTCACGAGCTACGGCAGCAACGACCTGGGCCGCGCTCACAAAGACGCCGCGCTGGCCTACCTCGCCAAAACCTACGCCTTCTGGGCCAAGTACGACGCCAGCAAATGGGCCCTGGCTGAGCAGGCTGCCACGGCCGTCGCCACCACCGGCTCGGGCCGCGCTTTGCTCAATACCGGCAGCCCCGCCACCGACTTCCGCAGCGTGTTCACCATCGACAAAAACTGGTCGAGCGAGTACATCTGGTCGGCCGTTTCGGGCCGGCAAGATGGCAGCATTCTGCCCGGCGTAGTGCTCGAAAACAAGGGCTGGGGCCTGTACAACGGCTGGGGCTACTTCCAGCCCACGCTGGGCCTCTACAACGAGTTTGAGGCCGGCGACCCGCGCCGCGAAGCCACCGTGCTGAGCTTCGGCGACACGTTCCAGTTTCTGGGCAGCACGCGCCGCTACTATTCTTCTAACTCGCTGACGGGATTGCAGTTCAGCAAGTACATGCAACCCTTTAGCACGCCCGTCACCGACCACCTCAACGCCAACGGCGACAAGCCCACCACCGACCTCAACGTGCCCCTACTGCGCTACGCCGAGGTGCTGCTGCTCAAGGCCGAAGCCCAAATCATGCAGGGCAAAAGCGGCGACGATGCCCTCAACGCCGTGCGCCGCCGCGCCGGCCTCACCCCCAAAACCGGCGCCACCCTCGCCGACCTCAAGCACGAGCGCCGCGTGGAGCTAGCCGGCGAGTTTGCCGACCGCCACGCCGACCTCGTGCGCTGGGGCGATGCCCAGGCTGCCTACGCCCAGCCCCAGCTCGGCCGCGATTACGCCGACAAAACCAACCCTAATTCCACCTTTAAGGTGGTGCAGGTGTGGCCCGCCCGCACCTTCAACCCTGCCATTCACCACGTGTGGCCCATCCCGCCCAACGACCTGGCTAACTCGCACATCGCCCAAAACCAGGGCTGGTAATTCTACTCTTCCAAAACACCTGCTTCACCTGTTCCGCACCGCTGGCCTCGCCGCCAGCGGTGCACCCATTTTCGCCCATGCGCGTTCTTTTCTGCCTGCTAATCAGCCTCTGGCTAGCCCCCAACGCCCGGGCCCAGCCAGCTAGCTTTCGCCCCGCGCCACCCCTGGAGCAGGGCCACTCGCACAACGATTACTGGCGGCCCCACCCGCTTTTTGACGCCTTATCATTAGGCTTCAAAAGCGTGGAAGCCGACATTTTCCTGGTCGATACCACCCTACTGGTGGGCCATGAGCCCGCCGCCCTGCGCCCCGGCCGCACCCTCGAAAGCCTCTACCTCAACCCTTTGCGCCAGCTCGGCGCGGGCCGCTACGCCCGCCCGGCCGAGCTGTGGCTCTTCATCGACTTTAAAACCGCCGGCCCGGCCACCTATGCCCAATTGCGGCGAGTGCTGGCCCGCTACGCCCCGCTGCTCACCATGCCGAAGCACCCGCAGCCGGGCGGCGTGCGCGTCGTCCTCACCGGCGGCTACCCCCGCGCCGAGGTGCTGGCCGATAGCACCCGCCTGGTGTTCTTAGATGGCCAGCTGCCCGCCGACCTCCGGCCCGGGCTGGCGGCGGCCATTCCCACCATCAATGCCGACTGGCAAGTCCATTTCCGCTGGAATGGCACCGGGCCGTTTCCCGCCGCCGAGGCCGCCCGCCTACGCCAGTGGGATGCCCTGGCCACCCGCACCGGCCAGCGCCTCCGCTTCTGGAACCTGCCGGCCGCCACGCCCGCCCAGCGCCGCGCCGTGTGGCGTGTGCTGCTCGCTTACCCCAGCCTGCTCGTGGGCACCGACGAGCTGGCCGAACTGGCCCAGACCATCACCGCCAGCCAGCCGCGCTAGCCTCCCCTTTCTTTTCTAAAACGCTCGCTCTTTCCCTATGCATTCCCGTCTTTGCGCACTGCTTCTGAGCAGCACCGCCTTCCAGCTGGCGCACGCCCAAACGCCGGCGCCCGCGCCTTCGCGTAGCGTCATCATCGAGGCGCTCAAGCACCAGCCGCCCCCGCCGCCCGCCCCCGAAGTGCCGCTGTACAAAACGCAGTACGTGGCCCCGCAGGCAGCCTACGTGGTGCCGCCGCTGGCACCGTATGCCGGCCCGCGCAAGCCCATCAAGAACATCATTTTCATGATTGGCGACGGCATGGGGCCAGCCCAGGTGATGGGCGGGATGCTGGCTAACCACGGCCAGCTGTTCATGCAGCAGGCGCAGGCCACGGGGCTGTCGCTGACCCAGAATCAGTATGGCAAAATCACCGATTCGGCGGCCAGCGCCACGGCGATGGCGACCGGCCACAAAACCTATAATGCGGCCCTGGGCACCGACTCGGCGGGCCACCAGTTTCGGTCCATCATGCACGATGCGCGGGCGCACGGCAAGGCCACCGGCATGGTGGTAGGCTGCGAGCTAACCGACGCCACGCCCGCCGCCTTCGCCATCGTGCATCCCAACCGCAACGAGCATGAGGCCATCGCGGCCAAGTACCTCGCTGCGCCCATCGACTTTATGTATGCCGGCGGCCTTCAGTACTTTACCCAACGTAAAGACAACCAAAACCTGCTCGCCACCTGGCAGCGCCAGGGCTACCAGGTAGCCACCACCCCCGCCGAGGCCGCCGCCCTCACCGGCCCCAAGGCCGTGGCCCTACTGGCCCCCGGCGGCCCCAAGCCAGTGGCAGAGCGCACCGCCGCCTACATGCGCCTGGGCGTCGAGAAAGCCCTCGAAATCCTGGGCCGCAACAAAGACGGCTTTTTCCTGATGATAGAAGGCTCGCAGATTGACGACGCGGGCCACTTCAACAACACTACTTATAACATGCAGGAGGTCCTGGACTTTGACCAGCAGGTGGGCCGGGCCTTCGCCTTCGCAGCGGCCAATGGCGAGACCTTAGTAATCGTCACCGCCGACCACGAAACCGGCGGCTACAGCCTGACGGAAGGCGACGCGCTGGCCGGGAAGGTGGTGGCCAACTTTGCCAGCCACCAGCACACGGCCGTTATGGTGCCCGTGTTTGCCTACGGGCCCGGCAGTGAGCTTTTTACCGGCATGTACCAGAATACCGAGCTCTACTTTCGCCTCAAAAAGGCTCTGGGCTGGCAGTAGGGGCTAGCCCACTGGCTAGGGTGGGCTGGCTAAATCCAAGAGGAGTGCTAGCTGCGTACTAGCAGGGCGCGGCCCAGCGTTAGGGCTGCCCGTACTCACCTTAGGTTCTTTCCACTGGCTATGGCCCGCTTTATTCTACTCTTACTGTGCGTGCTGCTCAGCTTGGCCGAGGCTGGCACCGCCCGCCCGCGCCCCGGCAGCCACCGGCCGCGCTACGCCTCCTACAAGCATCGCGGCGACGCCCGCAAGCGCTGGCGCCGCATGGGCGTGCTGGGCCGCTACCGCTACCACCGCCGCTACGCCAAAAACCATCCCAAGCGCGGCGTTATCAAGGTGGGGCCGCCCCGCGCCACCATGCCCAAGCGCTAGGCGTCCTACTTCTTACCCCAACAAAAAACAGCCACCCGAATCCGGATGGCTGTTTTTTGCGCTTGATAGCCAGGCTAGCTTACCAGGAGCCGCTGTTATCGTCGGTGCTGTCGAAGCCCCCGCCACCGGTGTCGTCCGACGAGGTGTCATCGTAGGAAGAATTATCGGACGAGAAATAATCGCCCGACGAGTCGCCGCCCGACTCATTACCCGAGAAATAATCGGGGCTGCTGTCGCTGTCGTTGCTGCCGCCGTTGCGGTCGGCAAAGTAGTCGCCGGCCGCGCCGGTGCCAGCGGCGCCGGCTACTCCGGCGCCCGCGCCCAGGCTCGACGTATCGGCATTGGTATTGCCGCTCAGGTGCTGACCCGAATCGTTGTCCGAACTGTGCGACATGCGGTTGCCGATATACGCGCCAGCTGCCGCCGCCGCGCCGGTTGCCAGGATGCCGCCCATGCCGCTGCCGCTGTTGCCGCCCTGGTTGGGGTAGCCGCCGCCGTAGTTACCACCGCCCATGTTACCACCCTGGTTGGGGTAGAAGTTGGGCTGATTGGGGTTCTGATTTGGTCGGTTGCCGCCACCCTGGTTGGGGTAAAAATTGGGCTGGCCGCCCTGCTGGGCAGCATTACTCCGGTTGCGGAACATGCGAATTACAAAAAACAGGATGCCGCCAATTACCAGGGCACCAATGAGCAGCGTGCCCATGCCAATGCCCGATGAGGCGGGCTCCGGCGTGTCCATTTGGGTGGTGCCGGTGGGGTCGGCCGACTGCGACTGCATGGCCGAGGCGCTAGTGGAGGCGTTGTTGGTCAGCTCGCCGCTGGCGGCGGCGGCCGTGCCGGCCGTAGCCTTGCGCGGGGCCGAGCTGGGGTTAGCGGTCACCATCAAGGTGTTGAGGCCGGCGCGCAGGCCGGCGAAGTAGTTGCCTTGTTTGAAGGAAGGCGTCATCTCCTGGTTGATAACGCGGCTCACCACGGCCGGCGTGATGGAGCTGGCCAGGCCCGAGCCGGGCTGAATGGTCACTTTGTGCTCCTTAGCGCCGATGAGCACTACGAGGCCATTGTCTTTGTCGCGCTGGCCCACGCCCCAGGCGGTGCCCAGCTCGCGGCCGTAGTCGGCCACTGAGCGGCTGCCCAGCGTGGGCACGGTGACAACGACTACCTGGGTGCCGGTTTTTTCGGCGTAGCTGCGCAGGCCACCTTCGAGCTTTTTGGCATCGGCATCGCTGAGCAGGTCGCCCTGGTCGGTGACGAAGGTGAAGGGCACGGGGCGAGCGGGCAGGTCGGCGCCCGTTTGGGCCGCGGCCGGCCGGCCTAGCCCGGCCCCGACAAACAGCAGGGCCATTAACAAAAAGCGGTACATGGCAAAAGGGAAAAGGTGAGAGAAGTACCGGCCTTGTACGGGGCCGGCCGCCTCGTGGCTACCTTACTGGCCCACTTGCGGGCTGGGGCGGGCACAACATTCGGGCATTCGCAGGGCCGGCCGCACTTCGGCGCTAGCTCGGCCGTTGTAGGTTTGTGAAGATTACGTGGCTTGGCAGTCCAAACGGCCCGGCTGGTGCGTAGTTCTCTTTGGCTTGTGCAAGGTGCAGAAGCCCGCTGTAGCTGCCTACCGGCAATGCGGCCCCGCTTGCAGCGGCCCGCTTCACTGCGCGCACTACGCTGGCTTTCTTACCCTTATGCTGCTCCCCCGCTTCGCGCCCCCGCGCTCGTTTCACGCCGAACTCAAGCGCCGCACGGCCGAGTATTTCGCCACCACGGGCAAGGCCCAAACCGGCAACGGCGCCCTGCTGGGCAAGGCCCTACTGCTGCTAGGCGCTTTCATTGCCCTTTACGTGCATCTGGTGTTCTTCACGCCGCCCACTATCTGGGCCTTGGTCGAGTGCGTGGCGCTGGGCACCGTGCTGGCCCTCATTGGCTTCAACGTGATGCACGACGGTGCGCACGGCAGCTTCAGCCGCCACGGCTGGCTCAACAAGGTAGCGGCGTTCACGCTCAACGTATTTGGCGGCAGCAGCTACATGTGGGATGCCAAGCACAACACCGTGCACCACATGTACACCAACATCGACGGCGTGGACGACGACCTCGACATCCGGCCCTGGATGCGCATGACGCCCGACCAGCCGCGCCACCGCGCCCACCGCTTTCAGCACCTGTACTTTGGCTTTTTCTACTGCCTGCTCTACATTTCCTGGGTGCTTTTCACTGACTACCAGAAGTACTTCAGCCGCAAGATTGGCAGCGTGGCCCTCAAGCCGATGAGCACCAGCGACCACCTCGTTTTCTGGGGCTTTAAGATGCTGAACCTCGGCCTCTACATCGCCCTGCCGGTGTACATGGTGGGCTTTAGCGCCTGGCTCGGCGGCTTTTTGCTGGCCGGCGCGGTGGCGGGCTTCGTGCTCAGCATCGTGTTTCAATTAGCTCACACTGTGGAGCAGGCGGCCTTTCCGGTGCCCCACGCCACCACCCGCAAGATGGAGGACGAGTGGGCCATTCACCAGCTGCGCACCACCGCCAACTTCGCCACCGATAACCGCGTGATTAGCTGGCTTGTGGGCGGCCTCAACTTCCAGGTTGAGCACCACCTGTTCCCCAAAATCTCGCACGTGCACTACCCCAAGCTGAGCAAAATCATCCGCGAAACCTGCGCCGAGTTCAACCTCCCCTACCAGGAATACCCCAAGATGCGCTACGCCGTAGCCTCGCACGTGGCCTTCCTGCGCCAGATGGGCCGGGCCTAAAATTTCCCTGTTACACGTAGCGCGGCCCCGGTGGCCCGCGTCCCAAGCGAGTCGTTGTGGCGGCGCGGGGCCGCGGACTTCCGGGGCCGCGCTACGTGCGTTTCAGGCAACCTACGGCTTAGCTCGGCAGTATGCCCGGCTCATGCATAAGCTCCACACATTCTGGCAAAACCTCAACGCCAGCCTCTGGTTCGTTCCCACCCTGATGGTAGCCAGCGCGATGGGCCTGGCCTACGGCCTGGTTTCCATCGACCTGCACATCGACCACGGCTGGGTCAAGGATTATCCGCTGCTGTTTGGGGCGGGGGCCAGCGGGGCGCGGGGCGTGCTCACGGCTATTGCGGGCTCGATGATGACGGTGGCCTCGCTCGGCTTTTCGCTCACGCTGAGCACCCTGGGGCAGGTTTCGAGCCAGTATACGTCGCGGGTACTGCGCAATTTTATGAGCAGCCGCGTCAACCAGATGGTGCTGGGCTCCTTCGTGAGCATTTTTGTGTATTGCCTGCTGGTGCTGCGCACCATCCGCGATGGCGACGAGGGCGGCTTCATCCCGCCGCTGGCCGTGACGGGCGGGCTGGTGCTGGCGCTGCTGGGCATCGGGGTGCTCGTGTTTTTCATCCACCACATGGCCTCCATCATGCAGGCGGGCGTCATTATTGGGGGCGTGGCCGACGAAACGGAGGCCGCCATCCAGCGCCTGTTTCCGCAGGAGTTGGGCACCGCCGCCAGCGAGCCCGCGCAGCAAGCCCTCTTTGAACAGGCCGACGAACTGACCTGGATACCCGTGCCCGCCGATGCCACCGGCTACGTGCAAACCCTCGACGAAGCGGGCCTGCTGGCCCTGGCCCGCCGCCTGGGCGGCGTGGTGCGCATGGCGCACGGCGTGGGCAGCTTCGTGGCGCGGGGCTCGGCGCTGGCCTCGGTGGCGCGCTACGATGCTGGCCGGCCCCTGGTACTTACCGATGAGCTGCGGGCCGAACTCAATGAGCAGTTCAGCATCGGGCGCCAGCGCACGACCGAGCAGGATGCCGGCTTCGGCGTGCGCCAGCTCGTGGATATTGCCCTCAAGGCGCTGTCGCCGGGCATCAACGACACCTCCACGGCGGTGATGTGCATCGACTACCTGGGCGCGCTGGTGGCTAGCCTGGCCGCCCGCCGCTTTGCCGAGCCCCTGCGCACCGACGACGGTGGCCCAGTGCGTATCGTCACGGTGCAGCCCTCGTTTGAATCGTTTGTCAACACGGCTTTCGACCAGATTCTGACGGCCGGCGAGGGCGACACCGCCGTGTACGTGCGCCTGCTCACGGCCCTCGACACGGCCGCCAGCCGCACCCAGGTGCCCACCCGCCGAGCGGTGCTGCGCGCCCATGCCACCCGCGTAGCCGAGGCTGCCGCGCAGGGCCTGGCTATTGCCTACGACCGCGAACAAGTGCGGGCCCACGCCCGCGAGGTGCTGCCCCGGCTGGCCTAGCCGCCACTAACCTCGGCCATAACAACCAGCCCCCAATTGTGCGTAAGCCGCACAATTACTTGTCTTTCCTTTTCCCCTTTCCATGTCTATTTCTCTCTCTTCCGCCTACGTGCGCTTTGCCGACGGCGTCGAAGAAATTCAGCCCAACGAAGACCAGCTCGGCGACGAAACCGTAGCCTCAATGGCGCGCGTCAACCGCGCCATGTTTGAGAAGCACCGCCACGCCATCCGCGATGCCCACGCCAAAAGCCACGGCATTTTGCGCGGCGAGCTGCACGTTTATCCCAATTTGCCCGCGCACCTGGCCCAGGGTATGTTTCAGGAAGCTAAGACCTACCCGGTTATCATCCGGCTGTCGTCGGCGCCGGGCGCCATCGGCTCCGATACCGCGCCGGCCGTGAAGGGCCTGGCCATAAAAATCATCGGCGTCGAAGGCCAGAAATTCCTGGCCGGGCAGGCCGACGAGGTAACCCAGGATTTTCTGCTGGTGAATGATACCATCATTCCGACCGGCGACGTCAAGAGCTACCACGACATGCAGCTGCGCCAGGAAAAAATAATGCAGGGCCCCGAATTCGTGCAGAGCCTTATCACCGAAGCCGCCGTGCTGGCCGATAAAGTCCTCGAAGCCGTGGGCAGCAAAAAGGAGGTGCCCGTGGTAGCTCCCAAGCACCCCAAAAACAATATCCTGGGCGAGAATTACACCACGCTCGGCGCCATCCGCTTCGGCGACTACGTGGCCAAAATAGGCGTGGCCCCGCTCTCCGATAATGTGCAAGCGCTGGCTGGCCAGCAGGAAGACATCCAGGAAGAAGGCGGCTGGCGCGACTTAGTGGTCGATTTTTTCCGCACGCAGGGCGCCGAGTACGAGCTGCGCGCCCAGCTTTGCACCGACCTCCAGGCCATGCCCGTTGAAGACGCCTCCATCGACTGGCCCCAGGACCAGAGCCCGTACCAGGCGCTGGGCAAAATCGTGATTCCAGCGCAGGATGCCTTCAGCCCGGCCCGCCGCGTTTTTGCTGATGATGTACTGTCCTTCAACCCCTTCCACTGCCTGCCGGCGCACCTGCCGCTGGGCTCCATCAACCGGGTGCGCATCAAGGCCTACGAGGCTAGCTCCGCCTACCGCCACGGCATGAACGCCCAGCCCCGCACCGAGCCGCGCGACATCAACCAGCTCCCCGACTAGCCCCCGCCGCGCCCCATGCTCAGCTCCTTGCCGCTGCCAAATCCGCAGGTCATTATTTTCGACGTGAACGAGACGCTGATCGATATGAGCCCGCTGAAAACGGCCGTCAATGCCACCTTCGGCAGCCCGGCGGCGTTCAATCAGTGGTTTGGCCTGCTGTTGCAGCACTCGCTGGTAGCCACCGTCACCGACCACTATTTCAACTTCGGCACCCTAGCCGACGCCGCGCTCGACATGGCGGCCCACATGCTGCAAGCCCAGCCGCTCAGCCAGGCCAAAAAGCACGACCTCACCTCCCTGCTCCGGCAGCTGCCCGCCCACGCCGACGTGCCCGCCGGGCTAACCCAGCTGCGCGACGCCGGCTACCGCCTGGTGGCCTTCTCCAATTCGCCGCCGTCCACGCTGGCTGCGCAGCTTCAGTTTGCCGGCCTCACCGACTATTTCGAGCAAATAGTAAGCGTGGATGCCGTGCGGCGCTACAAGCCCCACCCCGACACCTACCGCTTCGCCACCGAGCAGGCCGGCGTGGCCCCGGCCCAGGCGATGCTGGTGGCCGCCCACGGCTGGGATGTGGCTGGGGCATTGTACGCCGGCTTGCAGGCCGGTTTCCTGGAGCGGCCAGGCCAGACGCTGTATCCGCTAGCGCCCCCGCCCACCTGCCAGGCCCCCACGCTAACCGCGCTGGCAGCACAGCTAATAAGCTAGCCAGCAGCATAAATCAGCTGACTAGCCGAGCAACTTACGCGGCTAGGCCAGCCAATGTCAGCCAAGTAATCGCGGCAGCCGTATACCTCAACCATACCTTTTCCCCAGCCCCACCAGTATGTCTACGACCGTAAAGACTCCCAGCCACACCGACCCCGAAACCAAGAAAAAGGAGAAGGACAACGAGGAAGTCATCAAGGATAAACCCTCGGGCAAAGCTGTAAAGACCCAGAAGAAATAGCTTTCTTCAAAAAGCAAAAGACCCAGCCACTTACCGTGGCTGGGTCTTTTGCGTTCGGGGTAACTGTGGCTAGGCCGGGGCCTGTAGCTGCGGATGCGGATTAGGCTCCACGGCGCGCTCGAAGCGCAGGCGGCCGTTTACGTCGGTGCCCTGGGAGATGAAGCCATTGGCGAGCAGTACGCGCTGCGAGAGCAGGTTTTCGGGCGGCGTATGGGCTACCAGGCGGCGCACCAGGCCCGTGGCGGCGGCTTGCTGCACCAGGCCGGCCACCAACTCGGTGCCCAGGCCCTGGCCGCGCCAGTCGGCCGCGATGCAGTAGCCCAGCTCGGCCAGGCCGGCCGCATCGGGCGGGCCCATGAAGCCGCCCGAGCCCACCAGGGTGCGGGGCGTGTCGCCCTCAGCCTTGCGCAAGGCGTACCAGTTGTACCAGCCGGCCGCGTCGCGGCCGCCGGCGGTGAGCTTTTCGAGGAAGTACTGCATGGCCTCGCGGTCGTAGTCGCCGGGTGGCCAATGGGCGGGCAGCACGGCCCCGAGCAGCGTGGGAAAGTACTGGGGCTTGTGCAGTTCGGCCGTGAGCAAGGCCCGGCTGGCGGCCAGAATCTGGAGCCGGGGCGTTTGGGTGATGAGGGGAATCATAGCGGGTATATACGCAAGTGGCCGGGGCGCGGCTCCCCGGCCGGGGCCAGCGGGCTACTGGGCCGCGGGGGCGGGCACGGCGAAGGTATTGAGCAACCCGCTGATGGTCATGTACTGGCCCGCCAGATATATCATATCCACCACGCCTTTTTCGCCGAAGGTGATGATGGCCTGCTCGTACAGCTCGGCGTCTATCTGGTGGGTGGTGGCGAGGCGGTGGGTGAAGTCGTAGGCCACGCCCTCATCGTGGGTGAGGCTGGCTGGCTTCTGGCCGGCGGCCAGCGCCTGCACGGTGGCCGCGTCGTGGCCCACCGACTGGCCCACGGCCACGTGGGCGTACAGCTCGTAGGCCGCCTGCCAGGCCGCGCCCACAGTCAGAATCACGACTTCCCGCACCTTCTTATCGAGCGAGGTTTCCTTGCCTTCGGCGGCCGTCACGCCCAGCAGGGCCTTGCTGATGGCCGGGCTGCGCAACATGGCGTTGAACGGGCCAATGAGGCGGTCATCATACGTATCAGCCTTAAAACCCGACTTCTCGGCCCAGAGCACCATCGTATCCTGCAACTGGTCGTAGAGCTTTTTCTGGTTTGAATCGAGCTTATCGGGGTCGAGCAGGGCTAGCCGCCCACCGAGGTTATCTGCAAAATTTGCCATTTGGAAAAGGTTATCAGGAGTAGCAATACCGGGAACAACCCTTTTGCCTACGTGCAAGCAGGGGCCGTCGGCTACGTTTTTCCTTCCAAGCGCGGCCCTAGCTTGGCTACGCAGCCGGCCCGGAACGAACTTCAGGCCAATTGGTAGCGCGGAGCAGGGCCCTAAGAGCCGCGTGATGCTAAGCCGTCTCTTTTGCACTCGTGTGGGCCAAGTGGCGCCTGGCCCCATCGGCTGGCAGGGGGCCAATAAAAAAGCTGGTTACCCGAGAAAGATTTTCCTCGGGTAACCAGCTTGGTCGGGTGCCGCAGTTATTAGCGGGCTTTGCGCTGGCGCAGGCGCTTGAGGCCGTAGGCCACGCCCGAGGCCAGCAGCAGCGAGGCCCCGCCGTCGAGGGGGACCTCGGTGGGGTCGGTAACAGGGTCGGTGGGGGCCGGGCCACCGCTGCCCGGCGTTTGGGCCTGGCTCAGGAAGGTGACAAAAACGAAGGCCGTAGCCAGGTAATAACGCGTCATAAAAGAGAAGAAAATGCGGGGTTAAGTGGGGGTAGCAACCGAAGGGCGACCGGCGCTAACCGGCCGCCCCGTTGGGCAACTTACTCGATGACAAGCTTCTTGACTACTACGCCGGCGCTGGTGCTCAGGCGCAGGGCGTAGACGCCGGTAGTGAGCCCCGAGAGGTCGAGCTGGTGGGCTAGCGCGCCCTGGGCAGGCAAGCTCACGGTGCGTACCTGACGGCCGAGGGCGTCAACCAGCGAAGCCGTTACGGCCTGGCGACCGAGGCTGGCGGTCAGCTCCACGAACGCGGCTTTCTTGGCTGGGTTGGGGTAGAGGGCTACCTGCTGGGCCAGGGCGGCGGGCGCCGTAGCCAGGGCTTGCTGCGGCGAGAACACCAGCTCGAAGCGGTTGGTGATGAGCGCCGAGGCGTTGGCCACCGTGAACTGGTAGCTGGGCGTGGTGCGCAGGTCGGTAACGGTACCGAGCTGCAAGTCGCGCAGGTACACCGGCGTGGCATCCAGGTTCAGCAGCTCGGCCGAAGCGAGGGTGTAGGAGCCAGCGGCGGGCACGCCCACAGCCAGCGACACTACGCGCTGCGCTGCGCTAAGCTCGGGGCGGCCGTCGACGCTGAACTGCTGGCCACTCACGCTGGTCGAGAGGTTGAGGCCGTTGGTGTTGGGCAGCTTCACCCCGTCGTACTGCGAGTCGAAGCCCTCGCTGGCACCCTTCTCGAAGTACACGAAGGCATCGTCGTTCAGGGCATTGCCCGCGCCTTTCAGCTTGAGGTGCACCAGGGGGCGGGTTTCGGCGGCCGTGCGGCGGTACGTCGGGTTGGTGTAGGCCGTGGGACGAAAGCTGTTCTGGAGCGTGATGCTCGCGCTGGTCTGGCCCTGCGTCACCCGCACAAAGAAGCCCTGACCCATCGCCACTACGGGTAGCATATTGCCGATGCCGTTGTTGTAGAAGGTATAGGTGCCGGCGTAGGGGTTAGCCGGGTCATTGCTCGCGAAGGTGTAGATAACCCCATCCAGGCCCGGGCGGAAGGCAGCCGTCACGCCCGACCAGTCGAGGGGCGAGGGATAGGGGTTGCCCACCAGCGCGAGGCCGGATGCGGCAGCCGTGGGGCCGGCGTTGCGGCTCACGTTCAGGGTAACGGTGCCGTTGTTGAGCGTACCGGTCTGGGTGATGGTCTGGTTGCCGGGCAGGTTCACGGAATAGCCCTGGCCCACGTTGAGGGCATCGCTCAGCGCATTGGGCGAGAACCAACCCTTGTCGAAGGTAGCCAGGTTGTTGGTCGTCGTTGCCAGGCGGCTCTGGTCGTAGCCATACACGGTGGGGAAGGGCCGCTCCGAGGTCGGCGTGGCCGACGTGTTGTAGGCCGGGTTCACCACGGGCGTGAAGGCGCTGGTGGCCAGGCTGGCCACCGTGCCCGCGCTGATGGGCGACGAGAAGTGGCGGTAGCCCAGGTTGGGGTTCAAATCGGGCGAGATGTAGCGCTGCACCGTGGTTTGGCCCGCTACTACTGCCGCGCCGTTGTTCACCACGTAGGCCGTGCCCGTGGCGTCCGAGAGCAGCGTAAGCACCTGGCTGTTGGTGGTGTAGTTGCCATTCAGCACCAGGCCGCGCCGGATGGCCACCGGGGCGCCCGCCGCCACACCCGCCGTGCCCACCGTCAGGTTTGGGAAGTTGGTCTGCGTACCACTGATAGTTTGAACGGTGGTGCCAGCCAGCGTGACGCGGCCAGTCACACTCGCGCCCGAGGCGGCGATGGTGGCCGAGTTGTTGGTGATGTTGCCGCTCACGCTCAGCACCGAGGCATCGGCCAGCGTGAGGACAGCGCCGGTGCTCAGGGTCAGGGCGTTGGCCAGCTGGTTGCCGGTCACCACGGGGTCGTTGGCCACGTTCGGAATGGTCACGTTGTCGGCGGCGGTGGGCACCTGGGCGGGGCTCCAGTTGCCGGCCGTGCCCCAGTCGGTACTCACGGCGCCGGTCCAGGTCAGGCCCGCCGCGATAACGGGGCCGGGCGTGAGGAAGGCGGCCAGGCCCGACAGGTTGCTGCCGTTGCCGATTTGGCCCAACGACGTAAAGGCGCCGTTGGCCAGGCTCACGTTGTAGAGCACGTCGGCCGTGGTGGTGCCCGGCGCCGCTACGGCAAAGGCTGTGTTCACCGGGGAGGCCGCGTTGCTCAGGTTGGAATAAATGTCGAAATCAACCCCGTTGGCGGTGTTCACGGTAATGCCGGAGCTGCCCAGCGTACTGTTGGTGCCCGCGTTCGGGTTGCTGAAGAGCACGACCTCGTTCGTGGTCTGGTCGTAGCCGTACTGCGTGGTGCCGGTGTTGGCGTTGTTGTCGTTGTTGGTGTAGGCCGTGCCCGACAAGACGCGCCCCGTGGGGCCGTCGCTCACCGTTGCCAGCACGCCGTCGGCGGGGTTGAGGCGGTAGTTGTTGCCGTTGGCACCCACGATGCGGATGCGGTCGGCCACGGGGTTGAAGTCGAAGCCAATGCCCGAAGCGGCGCCCAGGGTCATGGCGTTCAGGCCGCCCACCGTGGTCAGGGCGCCGGTCGCCAGGTTGAGGGTGTAAATCTGGCCCTGGCTGGTGGCCGCGTTGTAGCCCAGCGCGAACAGCTGCCCGGTGAGCGGGCGGAAATCGGCCCCGGCAATGACCTGCGAGCCATCGGTGGGCAGGCCCGTGATGTTCACCGCCGTGCGGATAACACCGGGGTTGCCCGAGTCAAACGAAATCAGGTTGCCGCCGGCCACGGCATACAGCAGCTGGCCGGTGAGGTCGGCGGCGGTGGTCGGCGTCGAGTTCGGGGCCAGCAGCACCGAAATGTCGCGCACCGTGGTCGCCCCGCCAATCGGGCCCAGGTCGGTAGCCGTCTGCGCGCCGGTGGCTGTGGGGCTGAAAGCGCTGAGGCTGTAGAAACGGCTGTTGACCTGCCCGTTGGGCACGGCCGCCAGGTAGGGCGTGTCGCTGGTGCCGTTGAAGTACACGTCCAGGTCGTTTGCCGCGCCGATGGCGCCGCCCACGTTCACGCCGTTCACGCCGGTGAGGGAGCGCGAGTTGGTGAGCCCGCCGGCGTTCGGCGGGTTCTGCAACGAGATGGTGCCCCGCACGTGGTCGAGCACGTAGAGGCCCGTGGCGGTCGAGCCCACGAAGGAGTTGGTGTACGCGCCCGAGCCCACGGTGGGGTTCTGGCCCGCGTTGGGGTCGCCGGCAGCGTAAGCCAGGTCACCGTCGGTGAAGGCCACGGCGCCGTTGTTGGGGTTGAGGCGGTAGTTTTTGTCGCTGGCCCCCACCACCCGGATGCGGTCCACGGTGGGGTTGAAGTCGAAGCCAATGGCCGAGAGGTCAGTGCCCAGGTCCAGCGGAATGTCGGTTGTACCCACGGCCGTGGCCGCGCCGGTGGTCAGGTTGATGGTGTACAGGCGGGCGTTATTGCCGGCCGTCGGGCTGTAGCCCAGGCCAAACAGCTGCCCGGTGTTGGGCCGGAAGTCGGTGCCCACCAGCGTCTGCGCAGCCGGCAGGCCCGTGATGGCCACCAACGTGCGAATCACCGACGGGTTTTGGGTGTCGAAGCTGATGAGGTTGTTATTGGTCGTGACGGCGTAGGCCAGCTGGCCTTGCAGCGCCGGCACCGAGCGCGGCGCAATGGCCGCCGCGATGTCGCGCACTTCCACCCCCGAGCCCGCGAACACCACGTTGGCCGCGCCCACGCTGGTAGCCGCGCCGGTGGCCAGGTTGAGGTTGTAGAAGTTACTGCTGCCGCCGGCCGTCACCTCAATCAGGTACGCCGACTGCGCCCCGGTGCTGGGGTTAGTGTAGATATCGACATCAATGGCGCGCGGCGTGTCAAAGCCGGCCCCGTTGAAGGTGATGGGTACCTGCGTGGCCAGGGTGCCTGCATTGGGCGCGTCCTGCTGGGTTAGCAGGCCGTTGGTTTCGTCCACGTCGTAGAGCACCGTAGTAGCAGCCCCGAACGCCGAGTTGGTATAGGCGGCGGTCCCGATGTTAGGGTCGGCCGGGGTGCCGGCGGCGTAGGCCAGCACCCCATCGTTGATGATGGCGATGGCCCCGGCGCCGTTGGGCGTGGGATTGAGGCGGTAGTTGTTGGTGTTGCCGCTGGTGGGGTTGTAGCTGCCCACCACCCGGATGCGGTCCACGGTCGGGTTGAAGTCAAAGCCGATGCGGTCCGTCGCGCCGCCCAGCTCCAGGCGGAAGGCATTGCCCACCGGCGTCGCCACGCCGGAGCCCGGCGCCAGCGTATAGAGCCGGGAGTTATTGCCGGGCAGGCTGGCGTCGTAGCCTAGGGCAAACAGCTCGCCCGTAGCCGGGCGCGAGTCCATACCCACCAGGATTTGGCCCGCCGTGACGCCACTTACCGAAGCAAAGCTGCTGATGGTGCCCGTGGCTACATCCAGAGTACCAATAACCTGGGTGCCGATTGGAAATAAAGTGGCGGCTGAGGCGTAGCCGAGGCCGTAAACCGTTTGGGCCTGCGCGGCGGCCGGGGCGGCCAGCGCCAGCGCAAAGCCCGCCGCAGTACCTAGCAGACGAAGAAACCGCTGGCGAGCCGCCGACGGAGAAAGTAGGGGTTGGGACATGAAAGGAAAAGGGGTAAAGTGAAATCAATCAGGGATGATGGAGCTAATAAATTCGTAGCCAACCAGGCCGCGAGCGTGGTCGGGCGCGTACCCGCCCCGGCTGGCTGGCCCGACGCCGCTACTGGCCGGGATGCGGCCCCAAAACAGCCGCAAATCCGGTTAGTAAGCCCCGTAGAAAGGCGAATAACACATACGCAGTAACTGGAAAGCAGGATTTAAAAGTAAAATTTAAATTTCTGACTGGCAAGTTGTTGATTCGTTACCCGTTGCCCAAGCCAAAAGTGGCGCTTATCACAGTGCAAAATCTTCGTATAAATATGCTATTGCGCCGCAAGGGCCGGGCAGCTATTTTGCGGGCTCTTCATAAAAACTTCATTTAGCGTCAATCAGACAGGATTCCAAGGAAATCAGCGGAGTTCGCCCCGCCGGCGAGCGCCAGGCCGCGTAGGTCCGAAACGCTCCCCCTGCTTCTTAAAAAAATATTATTCCGTAACCCGGTATCCCGGCGGCAGCGGAGGGCCGAGGGGCTCCTTCGGCCAGCCGCCGCCGCAAGGACTACGCGCGATAGCCGGGCGCGAAAAGCAGGCTAGCGGGAGCCGTCCTCTCCGGCCCCGCGGCCACGGCCGGCGGTGCGGCCAGCCCACCGGATTTTTACGGCCGGCCAGCCGGCCGCCGGAATCACCGGCCCGGCGCTGGCATGGGCAGTTGGTGCGGTTTGCGCCGCCGGCCAGGCGGCTGGTGGGCTCCCCTAAACAAGCCAGCCGCTACCGGGAACGGCAGCGGCTGGTCAGTAATCAACACCCGGCTGGCGGGCAAGGCCCGTGGTAGCAGCACGGGCCACATGCCTCCCCTCCTACCACGGGCTGATGCCGGTTTCGGGGGCGTTGTCGTCGCTGAAAAACTGGCTGGTGGGACCGTCGGGACCGAGCACGGCGGCTTTTACCACGCGGGCGGCGGCATCGTGCACGGTGCCGGGGCCGCTGTGGTGGTTGAAATCGGTGGCGGTGTAGCCGGGGTCCACGGCGTTGACCTTGAAGGGCGTGTCGCGCAGCTCGTAGGCCAGCATGATGGTGTAGGCGTTCAGGGCCGCCTTGGAAGGCTGGTAGGCGGCGCCTTTCACGGCGTAGTATTTCCAGCTGGGGTCGGTGTGCAGTGTGAGCGAGCCCAGGCCGGAGGTGACGTTGACGATGCGCGGCGCGGGCGACTGGCGCAGCAGGTCGATAAACGCCTGCGTTACTTCAATTACCCCGAACACATTGGTATTATACACCTCCTTAATCATGGCGATGGGGCTGGTGAGGGCCGGCTGCGACATGCCACCCAGGATGCCGGCGTTGTTGATGAGCACGTCGAGCACCGGCGTTTGCTGGCCCAGCGTTTCGCGGGCGGCGGCGATGGAGGCACTGTCTGTCACGTCGATAACGAGCGGCGCTACCTGGGTGAGGCCTTCGGCCTTGAGCTGGTCTACGGCCTGCTGGCCTTTGTGGGCGTCGCGGCTGCCCAGGTACACGTAGTAGCCTTGCTGAAGGAGCTGACGGGCGGCTTCGAAGCCGATGCTCTTGTTGGCACCGGTAATGAGGGCGGTTTTCATGGGGGCTGTTGGTCAGGTGATTAACAGCACAAAATTACCGGGCGCTTTTGGCGCGGCTGGCACCCATTTCGCGGTACTACTGGTACATTTTGCGGATGCTGGCCCGGTACTCGGCCGGGGTGAGGCCGGTTTCGCGCTTGAAGAAGCGGTTGAAGTACGAGGCGTCCGAAAAGCCCAGGTCGAAGGCTAGTTCCTTGAGCGACTGCGGGGTGTAGCACAGCAGGCGCTTGGCTTCCAGCACCAGCCGCTCGTGCAGGTGCTTAATGGCCGACTTGCCGCTCTGGGCCTTCACCACCTCGCTCAGGTGCCCCGCCGAAATGTGCAGCAGCTCGGCATACGCCCCCACCTCGTGCCGCTCGCGGAAATGCTCCTCGATGCGCGCCCGGTAGGTGCGCAGCAGGTGCTGGTCGGCCGAGGGCTCGCCACCCGGGTACTGCTCGGTATAGAGGCGGCTCAGGTGCGTGAGCAGCACCGTGAGGTAGGCGCTCAGCAGCTGGTGCTGCCACTCGCCGGGGCGGCGGTACTCGGCTTCGAGCTTGGCCAGCAGGTCGTCTGCGAGGGCCTCGTCGGCGGGCGGCAGCGTTAGCTCGTGGCCATTCTGCGGGTTTTGGATGAGCGGCAATTGACGCAGGGCCGCGTTTTGCTGCAAGGCCAGAAATTCCTCCGTAAACTCCAGCCGGGTACCCCAAAATGGGGTCGGCTCCTCTTTCACCAGCAGCTGGCTGGGGCTCGAAAAGTACAGCGCGTGGTCCTGGCGCACGTAGGGCACGGCATCGACCCAGTGGCGGCCGCGCGTATGCTTGGTAAACACCAGCATGTAGTACGCCTTGCGGTGCGGCAGCAGCACATCGGCCTCGTAAGGAATCTCGCCCGCCGAGCGGGTGAGGGAAAACGAGCGGCTCGCGCTGGCTTCGTCCGGCTCGAACGGGTATATCGGCACCGGCGGCCGGCTGGTGAGCGTTTGCATCATTCAAATTTACGGCCGGGGCGAGGCGCAACGGAGACCGCGCCAAGCGGCCAGCCCTACAAGGTGCGGAAGCTACCGGGTATGCGCCGGTTCCAGGCCGCTAGCTCTTCCTCCGTCAGGGGGCCTTGCACTGCTGGGTCGCCTTCCTGCCCGCCACCGTATAGCTCCGTATCTACCACAAAATAATACGTCGGGGCTTTCCATTTAACGTGCCACGCGTTGGTGCTGGTGTAGCGCCAGGCCTCGCCCCTCGTCAGCACGTAGCGGTCGTTCCACTTGGCGGCATCGCAGCCCCCGGGCAGTACCGGCACGGTGCCATCACCGAGGTAGAGGTTGGTATAGTCGCGGCTATTGTGGTAGGCAAACGTCATGTTGTTGCCCACGTCCAGGGAAGGGTCGCTGAAGCATGCCCGTAGGCCCAGCACGGCAAGCCCAACCCCCAGCACCCTACCCCAAACCTTTTTCGTGCTCATTTACCACTCGCCGTGCTTCTGCATAAAGTGCGAAGCTAAGCGGGTGCCACCAATAAAACCGGGAAAATCTCCGCACTCGCGGCTTCTTCGCCCGCCCGCTAGCCCTCTAAACAGGCCAGCCGCTACCAGCAGCCAGAGAATCCCAGCAGCTCACGTTCCGCTGCTGTGCTAGTAGCTATTGACTTATACTATAGCCACTCAGCGCGGCAACCGGCCCAGCCGGATGCGCAGGTACTGCTGGAGCCAAATCGGGTACAGATTATACCCCACATTGAGCAGCGTGAGCAGCCCCGCCCAGCCCACATGGCCCCGGGCCAGGGCGTAACCCGTAGCCAGCAGAAAAAACACCAGCATCACCCAGTGAAAGCGCTCCATGTGGTGGGTGTCACGCACCAGCTTGGCCACGTCGGCCCGGGGCGGCAGGTGCCGGTACTGCGGGTAGCGGTGCCGCAGCAGGCGGTTGACCACCGTGCCGTGCTGCGTCAGGTGGTTCAGGGCTGGCACCCGCAGCTTGCGGTACACCGTGGGCGCGGCGCTCAGTTGGAGGTGGCGCAGCCAGGCAGCCGGCCAGGCGTAGGTCAGCAGGCTCAGCGCGATAAACCCGTACAGCCACGGCCGCGACACCTGTTGGTAGCAAAACACCACCAGCGGCGTTAAGCTCAAGGCCGACCAAAGCACGTTGGGCACGGCATTGTACCAGGCAAGTACGGCAGGGGAAGGCGTAGCGCGGCGGGGCTGGGGAGCTGACATACCAAACTAAGCAACAAGGTTGTACCCGCTAAAATAAGCCTCCTAGCCCCAAAACAAACCAGCCGCTGCCAAGGCGGCAGCGGCTGGGAAACTTGAGCTACGCCGTGCGGCTAGGCAGTAGTAGCCTCCGTAAAGCCAGTAGCCACCGTTACGTGTTTCCACTGTGCCATGTCGTCTTGCAGGGACTTGATTTTCACGTTGGCCATGTCGTAGGCATCCTGCCCCAGCAGCAGGTGCAGGGGCGGGTTGGGGGCGGCGGCCACCGCAATGATGGCGGCCACGGCCTTCACGGGGTCGCCGGGCTGGCTGCCCTTGATTTGCTGCGTGTGCAGCGCCTCCGACTCCCGCACCAGGGCGTAGTCATCCAGCTGATTCTCGGCCGTCCGCAACGAGCCGGATTCCAGAAAATTAGTGCGGAAATACCCGGGCTCCACGATGGTCACCTTCACCCCAAACGGCGCTACCTCGGCCGCCAGCGACTCGGACAGCCCTTCCACCGCAAACTTGGTGGCGCAGTAAATGCCCCAGCCAGGAAATTGGCCCATGATGCCGGCAATCGACGAGAAGTTGAGGATGTGCCCCGATTGCTGCTGGCGCAGCTGCGGCATCACCTGCCGAATGACGTGGAGCGTGCCAAACACATTGACCTCAAAATTGGCCCGCGCTTCGGCGTCGGACAATTCTTCGAGGCTGCCCAGCTGGCCGTAGCCCGCGTTGTTGGCCACCACATCGATGCGCCCAAACTGCGCCACAGTGGCCGCAATGGCCGCGCCCACGCTGGCCTCGGTGCCCAGGTCCACGGCCAGGGGCAGAAAATCGGCCGCGTCGGGGCCGGCGGCCTGCCGCAGCTCGGCCACGTTGCGCGAGGTAGCCGCCACCAGGTGGCCCTGCTGCCGCAGCTGCTTCAACAGTTCGAGTCCGAAGCCCTTGGAGGCGCCGGTAATAAACCACACTTGTTGCTTTTCCATTTGGTTGGTTGGGGTTGCTTGGTTGACCCTGCAAAGGTCCGCTAGCCCCCCAGGCAGCAGCTTACCGAATTCAAGCCGATGCTTACCAAATTCAAACCAGCCGGAAAGCCGAGGGCGTTTGGCCGGTTTGCTTCTTGAAAAAGTAGTTGAAGTGCGCCGGCTCGTCGAAGCCCAGGCTGTAGCCCACCTCGGCAATGTTCCAGTCGGTGTGGCGCAGCAGGGCGCGGGCCTCGGCGGCGAGGCGCTCGGCAATGTGGGTGGTCGTGGTTTTGCCGGTGGTGTCGCGCACGCAGCGGTTGAGGTGGTTGACGTGCACCGCCAGCTGCTGGGCAAAGTCGCTGGCCGAGCGCAGCCCAAACCGGCGGGCCGGCGACTCGATGGGAAACTGCCGCTCCAGCAGCTCGCCAAACACGGCCGCCAGCCGCGACTTGGCATCGGGGTGCTGGTAGCGGGTATCCGAGGGCCGCAGCTTCAGGGCGTAGTGAATGAGCTCGGCCGCGTAGTTGCGCAGCAAGTCGTATTTGAGCGGATAATCCGAGGCGATTTCGGCCAGCATCTTCTCAAATAGCGCGCTCACTTCCTGGTCCTGGCTGGCCGTGAGGGCGTAGGCCGGGTCGCCGCCGGGCCGAAACAGCGGCAGGTCGAGCAGGCCCAGGCCGCCCGCGCCGTTCAGAAACTCGTCGCGGAAGATGCAGAAATACCCGCTGGTATCGTCGGCCAGCGGCTGCCAGGTGTAGGGCACCTGCGGATTGAAAAACATGAGCGTCGGCCCGTCAATCTGCAAGCTTTTGTCGGCGTAGTGGTACGCGTTATGTCCCCGGATGAGGGTAATCTTGTAGAAGTCGCGGCGGCTGTACTGCTTGGGCTGCGCCCCCGGCGCCAGCGAGTCTTCCAGCCGAAACACGTTGGCCTGCCCAGCCTCGGGCTGCAGGCTAGCCGGCAGCTCCTTGAAATAATACTGGTAAAACTCGGGGATGCTCTCAGCTTTCGACATAGGGTAAAGTTACTGAATTCAACCCAACGCCTACCACCCCCTACCGATGGCGCGGGGCTCTGCCCCGTGCCAACTATTGGCAGGCCTCTGGCCTGCGGTCGTTGAACGAGTCGTGCGGGTATCGCGCCAACGTAGCAGGCCAGAGGCCTGCGAATAGTCAGCACGGGGCAGAGCCCCGCGCTATCGGGCTGTCGGGCGGGCGTTATAGAAAGTCGGTGAGCGGCACGCCACAATCGGGGAAGGCGCTGCTGAAGGGGTAGTGGTGGGCTTCGTCTACCAGGCGGGCCACCACGGGGTTTTGGTGAATGTAGTCGCGCTTCTGGCGCATCCACGCTTCCGAGCTTAGGCTGAGGGCATGGTTGCCTTCCTGCCAGATTTTGAACGCCTGCCCGTGGGGCCGGCCATAAAACTGGAGTAGCCGCAGCAGCCAGTCGCGCCGGCTTTCCTGCGGGTGCGTTTCGACCAGCGCGTAGAGCAGCTTGGCCGTGTAGCTTTTCAAATCGCGGAGCACGTCGGCCAGCAGGCGGTCATCATCGACCAGGTCGGCAATAAGGTGCAGGTGGCTGGGCATGATGCAAAACGCATACACCCGCAGCCCTTTGTGCCGAATGCAGTACCGCAGGTTTTCCAAAAACACCTCGGCATACTCGGCGCGGGTAAATAAATCTACCCAGCCCACCACCGTCAGCGTCACAAAAAACAGTCCCTCCTTATGCGTTTTGTAGGGTTCCGACATAGCACAAAGCAAATACAAATTAAACCCTACCCAATGCCCGATGCCCCCCGATGGCGCGGGGCTCTGCCCCGTGCCGACTATTCGCAGGCCTCTGGCCTGCCACGCCCGCCCGACACCCAAACATCTCGGCCAACGACCGCAGGCCAGAGGCCTGCCAATAACCGGCACGGGGCAGAGCCCCGCGCCATCAGAGGTGCCACACCCAGCAGCTTATCCCCGATGCCCGATGGCGCGGGGCTCTGCCCCGTGCCGACTATTCGCAGGCCTCTGGCCTGCCACGCCCGCCCGACACCCGAACATCTCAGCCGACGACCGCAGGCCAGAGGCCTGCCAATAACCGGCACGGGGCAAAGCCCCGCGCCATCGGAGCGCCCCGCCCCCTAGCCACAACAGCCGCCACCGAAGCCAGCAGCGGCTGGGTGGCTAGGGCAGCGGCCCCGGCTAGTAGCTCTCCTTCTGAAAGCCGAAGGCGCGCAAGGCCCCTTTGCGGGCGGCCTCGTCGGGGTAGTGCGCGCCAATGAGTAGCACCAGCGAGCGCAGCACCGTGCGCAGGGGCGCTTCGAGGGCGTTTTTGGTGCCTACGGCGGCCGAGGCCGCGCCGCGCTGGGTGCCGCTGGCCTGGGCTAGCTGGGCATATTCGGTGGCGAGGGGCTGCCAGAAGGCGGTGCCAAACTTGCGGGCCCCGTAGCCGTGGGCGGCGAGGGCAGCCACCAGCTTGCCCAGGGACTGGGCGCGGGCGGGGCGGGCAGTGGGCAGCTGCCAGTTTTTGCCCTCGCGCACGATGCCAAACTCGCCGTAAAAGGCTTCGTCGCCCTCGCCATCGTGGTCTTCGGCCAGGTAGCCTTTCACGAAGCCGAGGTTTTTGGCCACCTGCTTGTCGAGGGCTTTGAGGCGCTGCGCGGCCGGGCTGATGCCATCGTCGGCGGTGTCGGCCGTGCCGATGCTGGCGTGGTAGGCGGCGGCCTGGGCCGCAAAATCGGCCTTCTTTTTATAGAGCAGGTCGCCCAGCGGCGAGGCTTGCCACGCGTGGGCGGCGGCCACGCCCAGGGTGGCTAGCTCCAGCTGCCCCTTTGGCAGGTTGTCTTTGTGGCGCACGAGGGCCGCGCCGGGGGCGGGGGTAGTGGGGGTGGGTTGGTCGGCAGTAGCCATGAAGAAAGTGGAAATACGTGAATACGCCAGTAAGGTAGCGCTTATTTCCAGGTATTCGCGCTGGGCGTAAGGGCGCTACCCAGGGCAATGGCTCACCTTGCCCCCGCCGCCCTCCAGTAGGCCGGCGCTCCCGGCCGCCAGCCCGGCCGGACGTCCGGTAGGCCCGGTAGCCAGGGCCGCCGCCCTACCGGACGTCCGGTAAGGCCCCGCGCCGCGCCCCCGGCCCCACCGGCAGTCCGGTAAGCCAGCGCGCCCGGTTCGCCGCCCTACCGGAAGTCCGGTAAGGCTGGGCAGCGGCCCCTCTGCCCTACCGGACTTCCCCCAAAAACACGCCAGCCGCTACCGGGGGCGGCAGCGGCTGGAGAGGCTACTTAGTGGCCATAGCTTTTGAGATTTATATTTTTAACGTATCCATAATAACCTCTGGAATAAACCAAGTAGTAATCATGGCTTTCACCTAACAAGCGGCTTAGCACGTAAACCCTGTCACCAGCATTTAAGCGACAGTATACCCTCATTGGGTTAGCTACTTCTGGAATCAAATTACAATCAGACACACTATCATTAGGTTCGTCTAAAAAAATAAAATCAGAAGCAGGTGGTGCCTGCATGTATTTACCATTAATTAGGTTTTTATAATTTTCTATTTGATAAGATTGAAGAACCTCCTCCTTCTCCTGAGAACTAGCTCCGTCTTCACGCTCACGGTCAGCCGCATCTTCTTGGGCTTCAAGGAAAGATGCTTGCATTTGCTTCTGTCTTTTTGAAATCGAAATTCCGTATACTGGAATCGAAGAATCTTCATCAGTTGACAACGAAGTTTCTACTACATAATTTTCTCCTGCATAAGAAGTTACCAAATAGCCATTTTTAACATTTGATGAGATTTTCAGCATTTTATAAGCACTTACCTTAGCTTTTATTATATCGTACTGAACTTTCGACTGAGTTAAGTAAGAAACCTTACTATAATACCCATCAGCAGACATTAGTTTGAAAAACGCTTTAGCACGATTAGAATACATTTGCTTCCCATATGCCCAAGAGCTTTTACTATATTCATCATCTGTTTCCTCCGATGCGTCATCAAAAACCCATCCCTTAGCAGACAAATATGTGTTAACTGCATCTGCATCTTTACTACGCAAGTATATTAACTCATCTAAGCTCAATGACTGAGCATTTACTTGAAGTAGTGATACAAAAAAAGTTAAAACGAGAAAGTAAATCTTCTTCATAAAAAATGACTTGAATAGTGTGTGAGAAGCTATACATTAAGAAAGGCCGCTCTCTTGTTGAGAGCGGCCTTTCTTACCTATTTCTTATTTTCTTGATTTTGCTGCTCTCGTCGCAGAGTACCGAGAAGCTTATCGCTTCTCATATCGCGTCCATCAGGGTTGCGAAATGTCCCAGCCGGAACACCTAGCTTCTTTTCGAGATTTCCGATTTTAATATCAGAGCGAATTTGCCTTGCCATAATATGGTAAACTTGAAAGTTGAAATACTCGGTGTTAAGGCGTTAAAACTTTACGACCCGCAGGCCTCGCAGGCGTCCGGGTTATCGAGCGAGCAGGCCATGTCGCTTTGATTCTGGGCGTACATGGGCTCCAGGGTTTCGGCGGCTTGCTTTTCCACCGTGAACTTGATGGCGTCGGCGGCGGCTTTCGTGCGCAGGTAGTACATGCCGGTTTTG